>JAEEGL011605781.1_pt1 | contig 18250 bp, 11 predicted proteins | sample 9134231 | NCBI WGS metagenome assembly JAEEGL01 (sample SAMN16246548, study PRJNA631951) | gut metagenome | biome: gut microbiome; feature: rumen; material: fiber-attached | host: Bos | place: Iran: Karaj | collected 2018-10 | reverse complement strand
TGAATTAGCTCAATTTCAGATAACAATATTCATATATTGAATTATCATGGATTTTACAATCAATGTGTATGGAAAATGAAAAATATTTATTTGTTGAGGCTCAAATGTAAAAGGATTTTATATTATAAATGCTTTAAATCATCAATTAATTAAAAATTTTCTTGGTTCAAAAATCATTTGTTCAATAATTAAATCTTATGATAATTTAATTTTATGCTCATTAATTGATGAAAATAAAAACATATCTCTTGATTTATATGAATTCATAGATAATAATTTTGTAAAAAATATTCAAATTAAAATGTATATAAAAATAATATTTATTCAATTATTGAATTAGAAAATAATTTAATAGCTTTGGGATGAAGTGATAATTATATTAACTTATGGCAATTTCAAATAACATAATTACTATTTTATTCTTTATATTAAATGTTTAGTTTTTCCTTTTCCATTTTTTTTTGAGGAATAATATACATTATTATTTTAATCTATGACTTTAGTAACACTAATTATATTTTTTATAATAATTTAAAATTAAAGTTATTTTTTCCAAAAAAAAATAATAAAATTAAATAAAAAAAATTTAAGTTAAAACATAAAATTAAAAAAATTTAAATTTCTTTTAACTCAATTTCCATAATTATTCTCAAATAATAAAACTTAATATTGTGACTTAACTTTTCCAGTTCCTCCTAAAACGAAAGTTTTACATCTTTTAATCCTATATAAACTTTTTCTTTTACAAACAGTGCATTCTAATCTAAGAACAATTTTTTTAGTAGTTTTAGCTTTCTTTCTAAAAATAGGTTTTTTTTGTCCTCCAAAACCTTTTTGTTTAGTATCATATCTTCTTTTACCTTGAGCTTTAGTTGATTCTTTTCCTTTTTTATATTGAGTTACTTTATGATTTGTATGTTTTTTACATACAAATTTACAAAAAGTTCTTTTTGTTTTTGGCATATTTACCATTTCTTTTATTAAATGATATCAATTAAAATTATTTATTTTTTAATTTTTAATTTTTTTGAAATATTAATTAAATTATTTTTTCCTTTTCACAAAAGCTTTTTTTTATTTAAAATTTATTAAATATGGAAATTACATTAGATAATTATAGTCAAAAGGAAAAAGATATTATATCTGATATTGAAAAAGCAGCTTTTTTAAGTTTAGATTTAGAATTGACTGGAATTGTATATAATTTAAATTTTTTAGATAGTCCTTCTGAAAGATATAATAGATTAAAATTATCTTCTGAAAAATTCAAAATAATTCAATTTGGTTTGGTTCCTTGGATTAAAAATGAAATTAATGGTAAAATAAGTTATATTGCTAAACCTTATAATATTTTTTGTTTTCCTAATGAAGATTCTGGAAATTTACAAATTAATTGTGAAATTTCTTCTATGATTTTTAATAGAGAACATGGAATGGATTTTAATAAATGGATTAGAAAAGGAGTTAATTATTTAAATAGTAAACAATATAAAAAATTAAGTGAAAATACTTTAGATAATAATATTAATTTATATGATCCTGATGATAAAAAGAAATATAAAAATGTTTCTTTATATAGAGATGAAGAAAAAGAAAAATATAATGAATTTCAAAAATCTTTTTCTGAATTTATTCATAATGATAATGAAACAATTTTAAAAACTGAAAAATTTCCTAGATTTTTTTTATTATATATAATAAATAATATTCAAAAAGAAATAAGAGATAAATTATATATAACTCAAAATAAAGAAACAAATGAAATAATATTTAAAAAAATAAATGAAAATGAAAAACAAGGTTTAATCGATTCAGAAAATTTAGAAAAAATAACTCTTTTAAATAAATCAAAAGGAGTAAAAAATATATTTGATGCAATAACAAAAAATAAAAAAATAATAGTAGGTCATAATTGTATATTAGATATTTTATTTTGTATTTCTCACTTTGGAGATTCACTTCCAAATTCTTATCAAGATTTTAAAAAGATAATAAATTTATATTTTAATGGAATCTATGATACAAAATTTATTTATAATAGTCATAATAATGAAAATAGAAATGAATCATTTTTAGAATCAGTATATGAAAAATTATATAATTTATATGGAAAAAATGTTGAAATTACAATTCCAGAAAATGAAGGTTTTAAAAATTATTTAAAAAATAATTCAAATGAGAAAATATCATATCATCAAGCTGATTATGATGCTTTTGTTACTGGAAGTGCTTTTGTTTATTTAATTAATATGATTGGACAAAAAGAAATAGAAAAATATAATTATAAAATTCATATTATGAAAACTTTTTATAAATGTTTTAATTTAAATGGTCCTGAAGAATTTGAATGTCCTAATACTATTCCTTATTGTATTAAATCTAAAAATAAATCTTGTGATTTTCCTTATCATCAAATTGTTTCTAATAAAGAATTACTCAATGAAATTAAAAAAACTTATTTTATTGAAGGTTATAATTCTCAATTAATTTTAGTGGAAACTAAAGATAGAAAATTTTTTGAATTAGAAAGGGAATTAATGGAAAATGGTTCTAGTTATTTTGATATTATGCAACTTGATGATTTTAAAAAGTTTGTTAAAGAAGAAGAAGCTAAAAAAGCTAAAAAATTTAAATATTAAAAATAATATTAAAAAAAGAATAAATAATAATTAATTATTATTAAATTATTATTCTTTTTTTTCCATAATTTTTTATATACAATAGGAATATTAGAGTTTTAATTAAAAATTGACTTTTTTTATATAATGAAATAAAATTTAAAAAATAAAATGAAATTAAATCTTTCATTGAATTATTTAATAATTTTGAAATTAAAAAAAAATTTATTATTGTTATTATGATTGAAAAGAAGATGATTTAATATGTAAATTTTTTATTTAATTAATTAATTTTTATTAAATCTTTTGATTCATCTTAATAATAGTATTTGCAGAATATATTGTATGACCTTCATTTATCTATAATAATAAAGTGATATTAAATAACTTTTAATTTTTTAATTGATTTTTATTAAAAATAATTTATAAAAATAAAAACAATTTACTTTTTTAAATGATAAAACATATATAAAAAATATTAATTGAAGATTCTTATGTCTTCGAATTCTGATCAAAAAAATGAGGAGAATAACTTCATAAAAGAAAAAGTGAGATATAAAATGGTAAAAAAAACAGATGATGATAATAATTTAGATGATGATGATGGAGAAGAAAATTTGCGCTTTAATAGTAAATTATTATTAGATGTTGATAAAAATGATAAATTAAAAAAAGAATCAATAGATTTAGGAATTAAATTTTCGATTGATTATGCTCCTCAACAACGTATTCATGAATATTTAAACAATGATTTAATTAAAGCTCTTGATAATAATCTTTCAAATCCTCAAACTCCAATCACTCAAATTTATAATAGTAATGAAAATAATAATAATAATAATAATGAAAATAATGGAAAATATAATATTGATGAAATACCTAAAATTGATTTAGAAGAAAAAGAAAAAGATTATAATAGAAATCAAACTCCTTTAAGTTTGTTAAAAGTTAATTCTTTTGATTATAGTAAAATGAAAGATTTAAATAGTAATTTATTTCAAGTTCAAAATAATATAAATTATAATCAAAATTTTAATAATAGTATTTATAATCAAAATTATCAAAATTTTAAAGAAAAACAAAAAAAACCATTTGTAATTAGAGCTGGTGATTGGAATTGTTTTGATTGTAATAATTTAAATTTTGCTTTTAGAGTTAAATGTAATAGATGTGGTTTATCAAAAGAAATTTCTACTCAGAAATATAATATGAATTTAATTAAAAAATTAAATTTACAAAGTAATAAATTTTATCCTCAAAATTTTAAAAAAAATGAAGAAAAATAATCAAGTGTATTATAGAAAAAAGTAAATGTATATTTACTTTACTTTTTATTGGTATTAATTTTAATGAATTATTTTATATATATTTATTTTTATATTAATTAATTTTAGGGTAAATTTTTAAAAAATGAACAAAAGAAAAATTATCTTTTGTTTGTAAATTAAATTTGATAAAATTTATAATTTAAATATATGAATTTTATCATATTATTTCTTATTTATATTATTATTTCTTATATATTTTTCTAAATTTGCTTTCATATTTGTATATTCATAACTTAAATCAATATAATTTTTTTGGCAACTTTGAATAATATCTTTATATTTTTCAATTTCTTTCTCAAGTAAATTTATTTTATGTTTATGTTCAATGTTTTGCTGATTTAAACTTAATAATAATTTTTTATCTTTTCTAAATTGATTAATATCTTTTAAAAGAATCATTTTTTTTTCTACTAAAATTGCTATCTCTTTATCTAATTTTTTTGGCTTAATATCAGTATAATTATATTTATCTTTAAATAATATTTTAGTTTTCCTTTTTCCATTATTACTTTTTGAAGAATTTCTATTTTTATCTTTTAAATTTTGTCTATATATCTCATATTCTTTTATAAAATTTTTATTTGATTGAGTTATTAATCTTCTATTTGATTCTTTTGAAAATGACTTATTTATATTTTTAAAAGAAAAAATAGGTGTTCTTGGTCTTTTTTTTGAAGAAGAATTATTTAAACTTTTATATTGAAAAGAATTTATTTCATTATTTTTTGATTGTTTAAATTTGGAATTTCTTGTTGATTTAGGGAACAATAATTCTTTTTTTGAATTTTGACTTTGATTCAAATTATTATTTGAATTAGAGTATAATTGCCTAATCATTTTTTATTTTTTCAAAAAAATCAAAAAATAAATAATTTGAATTTTACAACAATTTTATAATTTTTAAAAAATAAATATTAAATATTCTAAATATTAACTAATACTACTATATATTTATCATTAATACAAAAGATTACAAGAATCAAAAATATTTAAAACTTAAAATTTATAAAATTCAATATTACTCTTTATATCATATATACTTTTTAATACAGGATCAAATTTTTTTCTTTTTTCGAAAATCCAAATATCACATTTTTTAGGTCTTGCTAAATGATGATAAGTATCAATAGATAAATCTAGAAAATTTAAAGCAAAAACTCTAAACCAACAAGCATGAGTGATTAAAACAATATTATTATATTTTTCATTATAAAATTCAGCTTGTTTAATTAATTTTCTTTTAAATCTTTCAACTCTTCTAAAAACATCAGAACCACTTTCTCCTTCTTTTCCTCTATAATAATATTTTCCTATTAATTTTCTTTTTTCTTTTTCTTCTTTTAAAAATAATCTCATCATTCCAAATTCTTGTTCTCTTAAAAGAGGTTCAATTTGAGAAATAAATTTATATTTATTATTATGAAAATCTTTTTTTATTACATCAAAAGTTTGTAATGCTCTTAAATATGATGAAACATAAAATTTTAATGAATCCATTGGTTTAATTAATTTTTGAAGTTTTTTTGAAACTTCTAAAGCTTGATCTTCTCCTTTTTTTGTTAATTTTATTTTATATTCTGGAATTTCTTTTGAAAGGCTTTCATTCAAATTTACTTCAGTTTCTCCATGATTTACTAAAAAAATTTTTTCTGGTAAATTATTAAATATATGTTTTCTTTCTAAAATAAATGCTTTATGAACTAATGCTTCTATTAAACTCATTGCTTGAAAATATATTTTTTTTATTATATATTAAATAAATAAATAGTTTATTTTTATATTCTATATAAACAATTATCTATTTTAATTATATAATAATAAAAAAATTATTAATTATATTCTAAAGGTTGTACTTTCTTCATTAATAATATTATCTTCGATTTTCTATCATAAATAATTTATATAAATTTCATTAAACTAATTTAATGAGTTTTTAAATTTCATCAATCAATGATAAATCTAAAAATATGATTTAACAAAGATGAAAAAAGTATAAGGATAAAATAACTTCTATCAGCCATCAAAATTAATATATTTTCAAATTAGTTTCCCTTTCATTAAAAATAAATAAAAATCAGCCTATTACTAAATAAAATAAAATTCAATATTATTTTTAAAAGTTATAAAAGTATGAAATTACATTGTTTTTTTAACAATTTTTTTTATATTATTAAAAAGTAATATTCTTTCATGAAATATTCTGAAATGAAAATTATGTTCAATTGTGGGAAAAGATAATATTCCACTAAGAGAATTATTATTTTAAATCACATTCTTTTTATTATATTATATAATAATTTAAATTTTATTATTGTATCTTCTAACTTTTCATTTATATGAAAAACAAATATTAATTTATTATAATAATAAATGTTAATATTACTATTAATATGATTAGATTTAAAAGTAGAATAAACAAATAAAAAATAATTTTTGAATAATGTTTTTTTATTTTCTTCAAATTTTTATTTAGATGAAAAAAAAAAATATTTCTTAAAAAATAAATTAAAAAAAAATTGATCAAATAATAAATTATAATTATAAAAGAATTAAATGAATACTTTTGTAAAAGCAAATTCAGTTCCAGAATCAAGACCAGTTGGTTTAATTTTAAAGTCTAAAAAACCAATTCAATTTCCAAATATAGATAATAATTTATTAAATAGGATGAACATCGCATTATCTGAAATCGATTTGGAAGATGACGATAATATGTTTTATTTTAAGAATTTTAAAACTTTTCAATATAATGAAAATATTATTATTGTATCAAACACTGAAACCTCTGAATTGATTTAATATTTGTTTTTAATTTTGTTGTAATTATTGATAAAGTATTATTGGATTTAAATTAGTGTTAGTGTTAAAGTTTTTTAATTTTAGAATTTATTGATAATACAAATGTAAATCTCAAATTGTTAATTTTATGCAATCATTTGAATATCTTTAATATATTTGTATATTTCCAAAGTTTAAATTTAATTTTTAAAATATTTTATCTATAAATAAATTCATTTTAAATAAGTCTTTTTATTTTAATAAAAAAATAAAAAAATGTCGTCTTTGATAATGATAGGAAAAGAAATTACTGATAAAGATAATATATTTAATGAAATAAAAGAACCAGAAAAATATACATTAATAGATTTATCAAATAATAAATTAACATCATTACCTCCTGATTTAAGTAAATTTATAAATTTAACTCATTTAAATTTAACAAAAAATAATTTTATAAATTATGAAGAAGTTGCAAATTCTTTAAGTACAATTCCTCAATTAAAAGAATTACAAATTGATTTATCAAATCAAGAAAATGCCATTGCAATTTTATCTGTTTTAACAAATTTAAATAAATTAAATGGACAAAATACAAATGATACAATTTCTAATTCTTTAAATTCTACTTTAAGAAAAAGTAGTTATAATAAAAATAATGATATTACAGGAGATTATTCTAAAATGGAATTTAATAATGATATAAGTTTAAATGATGAAATTGAAAGTTTTACTGAAATAATTCAATTCTTTAATGATAATGATTTTAATCTTAAATTTCAACAAAAATTAAAAGATGAAGTTTCAATCATTAATTCTAATATTCAGAAACCAAAACAAATTTTTAATATTTATACTATAAAAAGTAAAATTAACATTTATCATTTTTTAACCAATGAAATTTTAAATAATATTTTAAAGTATAATAATGAAAATGTTGATTCTTTAAATAATATTTTAAATTTGATAAAAAAGAAAATTATTGAAAATGAAAATTTATTATTTAATAATCTTCTGAATTTTTCTAATTTAGAGTTATCAAAATCAAAAGATGAAAATAAATTAAATATTGAAGAAGACTCAAACAAAGAAATATTTGAAGAAAAAAAAGAAGAAAATTATAATAATAATAATAAAATAAATATTCAAGGAAATAATAAAACTCAATCTAAATTTTATGCCGATAATGATAATATAAATATAACAAAACAACAATTAATAAATTTTTTAAAAAATATATTTAAATTTCATAAAGATATAAATAAAAAAAATCAACAAAATCATTTACCAAAAGAAACATTAACAACATCAGTTTCAACTTATTTACAAACAAAATATGGTTTAAAAAATATTTCTCAATATTGGGAAAAACAAATATTTATGGGATTAAATTATTTTACAGATGAAGAAACAGAAATAAAATTATTTACAAATATAATAGAAAATAAAATAGAAGAATCAACATCAGATTTAATAGAAGAATTAAGAAAATCATGTGATAATATATTATTAGAATTAATAAAGCAAAAAAATCCTTTTAAAGTTTCAAGAGAAATAGATTTACTTTTTAAAAAGAAAAAAAATGCTTTTTTAACACATAAAGATTGGAAAAAAATCTTAGATTCTCTTTTTCCAGAAGATAATGAAATTTCATATAATAAAATAGTAGAATTTATTAAAAATGCAAATAATCAAGATCAAAAATATATTGAATTTAATATAGAAAAAGGTTATGAATATTTAATGACTAGAGAAGATAAAAGAAATTTCTTATCAAATGCTAATAATTCAACAGTTAAATTAAATATTATTTATACTGATTTTGTTCATTTAATTTCAGACATTCAAATTGAATTAAGAAAAGATTATTTAGAAAAGATTTCTAATATTTTTATTAAATATGATGATGATTCTGATGGTTTAATTAATGAAGAACAATTTAATGAATTAATGAAAGAATTAGGTATTCCTCAATTTACTGATAAATTTCTAGATAAAATTGACCCTTATGAAAATAGTTGTATTTGCTTTAGTGATATTATTAATGTTTTTATGGAAGAACATTTACCTTATGATAATATGTCACTTCTTGATAAAATTTTAAGTTTTTAAAATGTTAGTAAGTTAAATTAATTTTTGTTTTGTTTTTTTTTTCATTTAAAAATTTTTTTGTGAAAAATAATTTATGATTTATTATATAAAGAAGAAATTAAAATCATATTATTTTACATTTTATATAATAAATAATATTAAACTTCTTCTTGATTATTAGTTAATTAATTATCATTTATATTTTCATTATTATTATCAATATTATTATTATTATCATAATCATTTAATTTATTATTATTTTCAGTAATAAAGAATTGACTATCATTATCTTCAATTTTCTTAAATTTTTTCTTCTTTTTTTCTAATTTTAAATTTTCTTTTTCACTAGAAACTTTTTTAATATATTCATTTATTTTACTTTCATTTGGATCTTGTTTAATTCCAAAAGCAACCATTCTTCTTAAAGTATTTAATCTATTAGTTAAAATTTTAATTTCTTGTTCTTTTTCTTTTGATTTATTATTTAAAAAATCAATTTGATTTTGACTTTCAATAATTTTTTTTTGATTTTCTTTTTGTCTTTTCAATAAATGATTTAAATGAAATTCTAATATTTTATTTTCAGATTCATATTTTTTTTTCTTATCTTCAATAGCTTTATTATCTTCTTCTAATTTATCAATATTTGAATATATTTCATTTAATTCTTTTTTATTTTTAATTTCCAATTTTTTTCTTCTATTTTCAACTTCTTTAATTTTTTTAATCAATTCTTTTGAATCAGAACCCAAAATTTCTTCTAATTTTTTTTTAAATTCTTCAGTAATAATAGAATTAATCATTGAATTTTTTATTTTTGATTCAACTGTTTTAAAATTTATTTTTTTTAAAGGTTTTTTTTCTATTATATTACTATTATTCTTATCTTCATTATTATCTTTTTTTTTTCTTTTTTTTATTCTTAGATTTTTATTCATATAATTTTTTTCCCTATCTTCATCTTCATAATAACCAAGTTCTTCATTTTCTTCTTCTTCATTTATTTCTTCTCCAAACATTAAGGCATTTAATTTTTTTGATTTTTTTTTTAAATTCATTTTTAAATTTTTATTATTATCTTTTGATTCTTTAATCTCATTTTTTAATTTTTCTTTTTCTTTATTAAATTCTTTTTGTTCTTGAATACAAATTTCATGTTCTTTTAAATCATTATCTAATATTTTAATTTCATCTTTTAAATTTTGTATAAATTCTTTTTTTTCTTTTAAATCATCTTCTAATTCTACTTTTTTATTATAATCACCTGTTCTTTCTAAATTTTCTTTCATTATTTCATTTTCTTTTTTTAAATTTTGTAATTCTTCTAATTCTTCATCTAATTTACTCTTTTTTTTTATATTTTTATCACTTTGATTATTATTTTCTTTTGTTTTATTTATATCATCTGATTTTCTATTTGATTTATATGTATTTGTTAATTGAATTGTTAAATACTCAATTGCTTGTTTTTGTCTATCATTTGTTAATTTTAATTTATTATATTTTTCTTCTGTTTTTTTATATTGTTTTTTTACTTTTAATATTTTTTCTTCATCTTCTGGTTTTCTTTTTATTGAATTATTTACTTTTATTTCTAATTCTAATTCACTTTCTAATTGCTTTATTTTTGCTTTATATTTATTTTCTTTTTCTTCTATTCTTTCCAATGATTCTTCATTATTATATTCTTCATTTTCTTGATAAGATAGATAATTTTCATTATCTGAATTTTCAGTTTTCATTATTTTTATATTTTTTAATTAAAATAAAAATATTCCTTAAAAAATTAAAAAAACCCATTTTAACCATTTTCTAAATAAAAAAACTATAATTATATAAAAATTATAATAAAATAAAAATCATTATTCAAAAAAGACTAAAATCATAGTGATATCATCAACAACTTCTTCTTCAGCAATCCATCTTTTTTTACTTTCTTCATACAAGAACTGGGCACATCCTTTAATATCATTATTTTCATAGAACTGACTGACAAACTGAACACATTCTTGACTAGAAATGAATTCCCAAATTCCATCACTAGCAACAATAAGAAATTTATCATCATTTTGTAAATCCCATTCTTTGATTTCTGGTTCAGAAATAACACCAACAGTGGCAGCAACACGATCTCCAAAACTTCTGGTCATAGCTAATCCAGGAACATCATCTTCTTTAACCCAAACTCTACTAGGACCAATAAATTCTCCTTCATCAATGAAAGGTTGAATTCTTCCATCATTATCAATTATTCTCTTTGCTTCATCTTCTTCTGTAGGTTTATGATCACGTGTTAAATCAATTGATTTATATTTTCCACTCTCTTTATCATATCTTCCTAATACTGCTCGAGAATCTCCTATATTTGCACTTATTAATCTCTCTGGTGTATATATTACTGATACACATGTTGATCCTGAAAATGCTGAATTTATATTTTCATTTTCTATTAATTGTTCGTTTGCCATTAAAAATACTTCTGTTATTATTTCGTGAATTATTTCTGAATTCTTTAATATATTCTTTCCTTGTAAATTATTACTTAAAGTCGATGGAAGAATCTCTTTTATGAAATTCGATACGTAATGACCTTCCACTCCATGACCATCACATACTGACATGTAATAATATAATTTGTTTCCTGCAAAATTACTATATATGAAATAGGAATCTTGATTATTCTCTTTGTCTTGCTCACCATCAAATCCTACGTGGGTAAATGTGTGCATATTTTTTATTTTTTTTTGGATTTTTTTATTTTCTGGTTTTATTGAAATTTTTTCAATTTTTTCAGTTTTTTCTATGTTTTTTATTATATTTGATTGAGGTTGAGAATTACTTCTTTGATTTAATTTTATCGGAAATTCTTTTTTTTCTTCTTTTTCTATTTTTATGTTTTTTGGACTTTCTGGATTATTATTTTGACTTCGTTCTGTCATTCCTTCTTTTGTTGTCTTTTGCATTTGTTGGCTTATTGTCAAAGACTCTTTATCACTTTGACCAATTGTATTTGAATTTAAAGAATTGTTTGAATGATTATTAATAATATTATTTGATGAATTATTATGTTTTGTTTCATTTATATTATTTTTATTTGAAAGATTTTTTAATTGTTTTGATTTATTGTCTTTTTTATTATTAATATTATTATTATTCATACTAATATTTCCACTTCTAGATATATTTATTTTACTATTATTTGTTGAGTCTTGTGTTAAATCACCAGAAATTATCATTTGTTTATTTGGATGTATATTTACATTATTTACTCTTTTTATATTATTATTATTATGAATTGCTTTTTTTATTATATTTCTATTTGAATTATTTAATATTTTTTTTTTTTGAATTTGAATTTGAATTTCCACTTGTTGAACTTCCTAAATGGAAATTTTTATATTTATTTATTATATTTCCTATTGGATTTGGGCTTTTACTTATTAATTTTGTTTTTAAAAAATTAGGAGATAATTTAGGAGTGTTTTCTTTTATTCTTGTTATTGGACTTAAACTTCTATTATTTAAATTATTTTTTTGTTTAAAAGTATTATAAGTATTATTCGTTTGATTATTATTATTACTTGATAATAATTTATTTGTACTATTTACATTCACACTTTTTGCATGAGTATGACCTGAGTTATTATTATTAAAATTATTTGAATATTTTTTTTTTTGAAAGTTTAATAAATTATTTTTTGGTTTGTAATTTTTAGGAACAGGAAGAGGAGATTTTCTTGGAACTTTATTATTTATTAATTTTTTTTTTGTTATATTAAAATTTCCTTTTCTTGTTATTTTACAATTTGAATTATTTTGACTCATTAATTCAAATGCATTATGACCAACATTTTTTCCTTTATTTTGATTATTTTGTTTTTGATTTTTATTCTGAAAATTTAATTCTCCTTCAATTTGAATTTGCCCTTTTTGAAGATTTATTTTATTTACCATTATATTTTGATGATGATCATTATGGATTATATTATTGTTATTATGAAGTTGGTTTTTGGATATATGTTTTGATGATGGTCTTGAAATCGGAGAATTTGATTTTGGATGTCTTGTTCTTTCATTACTTTTTGTTCTATTATTTTTATTATTTATAAATAATTGACTTGACATTTTGAATTTTTTTGTATTTGATTTTAATTATTATGCTATGAATAAAAATTAAATTAATATTTTTTTTATTCTTCATCACATAATTTATAATTTTTAATGATTCATTATAATTAATTAAATATTAATTTAAAAAAATTAAAAACACTAAATAAAATTTTGAGATTTTATTTTTCTTTTATAATTTTTTTCATTTATTTTTTTAAATTTTTAAATCATTCATATTAAAATATTATTCAAGATAAAATGTCTGTAGATAATGAAAATAAATCAGAGAAATTAAAAGAAAAAATTATATATACTAAATCTAATCTTGATAATAAAAAAACAATGAAAAAAAATTTTAAAATATCAGAAACTTTAGATTTAAAAGTAAAATTACCTTTAATCCCACTACCACACAGAAAAACTCCAAAAAATAATTTAACAGAAAATTACCTAAATAAAATAGATGAATCAACATTTAATCATAGTAATGATAATTTAAAAACAAATAAAACACATTTTTTGAAGAAAAATTTCTCATTACAAAATTTAATAAAATCAAACAGTAAAAAATTACTTAATGAAAAGGAAACAGAAGATAATAATTTAAAGAATTATATGAGTATAAACCAATCAAATAAAAAAATAAAATTATTAAATAAAAGAAATAATTCATTTACTAATATTCACAATGAAACAGATTTAAAAAATTTATATAAAAAAAAATCTTTAATAAACAAAACAAATATTCATTTAACTCCGAAAAAACATAAAGAATATATAACAAAAACAGAAATAATGTCAAAACCAAAAACAAAGAGTGTATTATTAGTAAATCGTATAATAAAAATGAATAAAATAATAAATCAAAAAACTATATATTATTCAGATTCAAAAAATGGATTAATCATAGAAAATAATGAAATGTCTCAAAAAATAAATCAAGATAGATTATTAGTTATTCAAGATATATTAGGAATCAAAAATTTTTCAATTTTTTGTGTTTTTGATGGTCATGGTAATAATGGTCATTTTATATCATCTTTTATTCAAATATATATATCACAATATTTTAAAGATTCAACTCATTTTTATTTTCCAAAAAATAATAAGAATGAAAATAAAAAATTATCTTCATTAAAGCACTTTAATATAACAACAAATGATATTTATTCTTTAATAAAAAAAGATAATTATTCATTTATATATAAAATGATAAATTCTTTAATAAAAGAATTAAATAATTCCAATTATGATTTAAATGATAGTGGATCAACATATTGTCAATTAATTCAATGCGGAAAGAAATTAATATGTATTAACATAGGAGATAGTAAATCAATATTAATAAATAAAAATGAAATAATTTCATTAAGTAAAGAACATAAGTTAAATATATTAGAAGAAAAAGAAAGAATAGAAAAATTAGGAGGAGAAATTTTAAAAATAAATTCAAATGGTCCTTTTAGAGTTTTTGAAAAAGGAAAAAATTATCCTGGATTATCAATGAGTAGATCAATAGGAGATTTAATAGCAAAAAAATTAGGTGTTATTAGTGAACCTGAAATTATTGAAAATGAAATTAATTGTGATAGTTTAGGTTGTGTTATTGGAAGTGATGGTATTTGGGAATTTCTTTCTAATGATAAAGTCGCTGAAGTTCTTAGTGATTGTTATAATTCTTTTAATGGGGAAAAAACTTGTGCTTTAAAATTAAGTGAGTTATCTAGGAAGGAATTTCTCAGAAATAATCAAAATGTTGATGATATTTCTGTTATTGTTATTTTGTTTAAGTGAATGTGTTTTTTTAATTATTGGCTTTTTTTGTTATTTTTGTGTTTATTTAGTTTTTTTTTATTGTTTTTTCCTTTTTATATATTTTGATGTAATAATAAATAAAAGATATTATATATTTATTTTGAATTACAAAAAATATATTGATATATCTAGAAAAATTATAAATCTATATAAAAATCTAATATCTGCAAATATGAAATTCCTTTTGATTCAACAAAACTAGAAAAAAATTATTAAATTAATAGGAAGGAAGAAACATAAGAAAAAACAAAATACTCCATCATTACAATAAAATAAAAGGTGAATTAGATAATATAATGGATAAAGAAATATTATTTTTCCAATATAAATAATATAAAAAAAGAAAAAAATGATTCTAAAAATTTAATAAAAAAATACTTAAAACCAACAGACTTAAAAAATCATATTAGAAATAATTATATTGATTAGTTTTTCCAAATTAAAAAGAAATATCATTAATAAGAGGAATAGAATATGATTTAATAAAGAAAACAAAAGTAATGTATTCAAAAACTATATTAAAACATATTTGTAATATTCACTTTAATTATCTATTATATATGATTTTGACATAAGATAATTAAATTCATTTGAAAAACGAATATTTTATTGTGGTTTAAATTTCCACATAGAACAAAAATATAAAAGAAGTTTTTTAAATTTTTTGAATTCAATTTTAGATGAAAATATGAAATGACTTGAAAAAATATATCATTAAGAGGTTAAAAGAAATAGTCATCATCCTCCAAGAAGTCATTTTTAAATAATAGATAATGAAAATAAATAGGAATATTATGGTTATTTTTATTGATTTGTTTAATTTAATTAAGGTTTTAGAATTACTCTATTTAATAATACAATAAAATTTATATTCGTTTCAAAAAAAGTTAAAAGATAATGAAAAACAGAATACCCAAAAAAATTTTCAAATATATTGATTTTTAACTCCTTATTAATCTATAATTTGTATAATTTTTCATTATTATTTTTATGAAGTCATCAAAAAAATAATATGACAATATTAAAATCTTTTAAATTTACTCTAAAATCTAAACAATTAAAAAACACATTAACTTTTTTAATTAATCTTAAATATTAAAATTAAAATGACATCATCAACTAAAAAATAAAAACATAAATAAAAAATGAACTTTTAACTCTAAAACCAATATAAAAACTCATTGAAAAAAATAAATAAAAAAAATGTTTCAACATTATGTAAAACTTTCATTTTTTTTATTATTCCTAGTAACAATGAACCACACAGATATAACTTTAATTAATATATCAAAATTAAAATCTTTTACAAAGGAAATTTTACTTTCTGAAATTCCTCAAAAAGCAATAAATAGAAAAATTCCAATATATGAGAAAAAAATAATAGAATCAGGATATAATTTTGAAGAACATAAAATAAGAACAGAAGATGGATATATATTAACAGCATGGAGAATTCCAAAAAAAATAAATGATACAAATAATAAAAAAAGATACCCAATAATATTACAACATGGTTTAATAGATTCGTCTTATACATGGTTAATATTAGAAAAAGAATTTTCACTTCCTTTTTATTTAGTAGATAATAATTATGATGTTTGGTTAACAAATACAAGAGGAAATGCAGTTTGCTTTGAACATGAAAATAAAGATGAATATGATAGTCATGATGCTTATAGTAAATATTGGGATTTTTCTTTTCATGAAATGGCAATTTATGATTTACCTGCTAATGTTAATTATATTAAATTAATTACTGGGTTTAATAAAGTCAATTATATTTCTCATAGTCAAGGAGGTTTAATTTATTTTATTTTATATTCTATTAATCCTATTTTTATTGAAAATAATATTAATTTTTTCTTCTCTCTTGGTACTGTTGTTACTACTTATACTTCTAATAGTTTATTAGTTAAATATGGTTCTTTTTTTAAAATGAGTGATTATTTAAATTTTTTACATATTAAAAATAATTTTGTTTTTGATATGGAATTTTATCATTTAATAGGAAAATTTTGTAAATATTTTAAAAGTACTTGTTTTTTATTTGTTAATTTTATTATTTCTAATGGTTTCAATACTCATAGAATTAATATTAAAAAATTATTCAGTGAATTTTTATTTGCTCCTGCTGGAACTTCTGCTAAAAATTTAAGTCATTGGAATCAAATTTATTTAAGAAAAAAATTTGCTCAATTTGATTATGGTAAAAAGAAAAATAAAGAAATTTATGGAAGTGAAGAACCACCTGAATATAATTTAACTGAATTTATTAATTATAAAGTTAAAACTATTTTATATATTAGTGATATGGATCCTTTTTCTAATTGGAATGATTTAAATCATTTACTTAAATATTTGAAGAATAATAGCAATGTAAAAATAAAGAAAATGATTAATTATAATCATTTAGATTTTTTGTGGAGTGATGATGCTAAAAAAGATATATATGATGAAATTGTTGATACTTTAAATAAAGGCTTTATTCAATAAAAATACAATGAATTTTTTCACAAAAAAAATATGAATTATCAAATTCAATAATTCAAAATGAAAGATTGAAAATAAAAAAAATGAAATTATGATTTTTCTATTGATTGTTTTTTATTATTCACATTTTTTTTATTTTTTTAGAAGTAATGATATAATGAAGGTATTAACTTTAAAAAATATAAATATATAATCTAAAAAAACATAAAATCAATTAATTTCCTTTTCTCAATATCAATTAACTTATCTTTTTTCATTATTTATAATTTTCCTTTGAATATCCAAATATTATCTTATTTATAATATTTTTAAAATATCTCTCTAATTATTTATATGAAATTTAAATTTAAAAGAAAAATAAATTAAATTGAAACCAAAAAAAATAATTTTTTTGTTGCTCAAACTAATTTGTTCTTTACTATTACTTTCAAGGTTAGCTCTTTTATCTTGTAATTCTTAAAAATGAATCTAATAAATATTTTGCATTTACTCCATTATCATGATATCTTCTTTATTTTCTAATTTTGAAGATAGTCTATTAAATTTAAAATGTTATTTAATATTCTTAAATTAACCTTCTTGAATTGACATTCTTTGATTATTTAAATCTATAATTGATATTTTCAATTTATATTATTTAAATTGAATGTGTATCTTAAAGAAATTAAAATTAAATATTTAAACCAAAATATTTATAAAAAAAATTCTAAAAGAAATTATTCGAATCAACCAACAATAATCAAATATAAAAAAGAATTATGTATATTAAGAATAATTCCAATCTATATTATTCTTATTGATTTTTATAAAAAGACATTTCCAATTAAGTTTTTTGTTTTAAATTACTAATTCATAGATTTAATCAATTATTTGTATTTAAGAATATAAGAAGTTGTTTGAATAATGTAAAAAATATATCTTCATCATTTTATTTTACTACATAATTATACTATGAAAATCTTTTAAAAGTATAATAGAAAGTAATCTATTAATTCAATATAAATTTATTGAAGATTTAAT
>JAEEGL016475659.1_pt1 | contig 18251 bp, 15 predicted proteins | sample 9134231 | NCBI WGS metagenome assembly JAEEGL01 (sample SAMN16246548, study PRJNA631951) | gut metagenome | biome: gut microbiome; feature: rumen; material: fiber-attached | host: Bos | place: Iran: Karaj | collected 2018-10 | reverse complement strand
TATAATGCATCGATGGGTAATTATGTAATGATAGACCACGGTGATACGTTGTATACCATTTATAAGCATGCATCTGCATTGTATGTATCTAAGGGAGATCTGGTATCTAAGGGTCAGAAGATAGCAGCGGTAGGTACCACAGGACGTTCAACGGGTAACCATTTACACTTCAGTGTACGTAAGAACGGTTCTTATGTGAGTCCATGGAATTATCTGTCACAATAGGTTTGAGTTTACTCAGTGGCTCGTAATTTTGATATAATAAATTTATAAGAATACAGAGGTATTAAATTGTTGGAAGAAACAGAAATAGTATCAGAAGAAACAAGACCTGAAGCTTCGGCTTCAGGTTCTGTCGCCAGGAAGAATTTTCGGTCGGGTGTAATATGCGGAATGTTAGTTGCCATGTGCATCATGGGCATTGTGATAATCGGCAGACATTTCTACATAGACTATAAAATAAGAAGATTAATAGAGGTAGGAGCATATACGGAAGACGGAAGTACTTTCAGTAGCAAACTCCTTAACGAAGAGGTGGCAAGCAAGATTAAAACGCTTGAATCCGTTATTGATAAGTACTATCTTAACGAATATACAACGAATGATCTTGAGACCGGGATATACAAAGGTATAATAGATTCATTAGGTGATAAGTACGCTACATATTATACAGTCGAAGAGATCAAGGGTGCCAGAGAGAAGAGCGAAGGTGTATTCGGCGGGATCGGAGCATACATAAGTTATGATGAGGAGAGTGACTACTGTATAATCGCAGGCACCATGGAGGGAACTCCCGCTGAGGCAGCAGGCCTTAGAGCGGGTGACTATATATATAAGGTCGACGATTTTGATGCAAAGGGAAAGGACCGTATGGAGGTCGTTTCACATGTAAGAGGCGAGATCGGTTCAACTGTACATCTCACACTTATAAGAGAAGGTGCGGATGATCTTATAGAGGTTGATATTGTCAGAGAGAAGATAGAAGCTACAACTGTGTATTCGGAGATGAAGGATGACAATATCGGATATATAGGTATTACGGAATTCGATACGGTTACATCAGATCAGTTCGTAGAAGCTCTGGCAGTTCTTAAGGGTCAGGGCGCAAGAGGTATCGTTATAGATTTAAGATCAAATCTTGGCGGTAATCTGGATACGGCATGTGACATAGCACGTAATATTCTGCCTAAGGGCGTTATAGTATCTACGATTGATAAATATGACAATAAGAAAGAATACACATGTGACGGAGAGCATGAACTTGATCTTCCGCTCGTTGTGCTGGTAAATAAGTATTCGGCAAGTGCCTCGGAGGTACTTACGGGTGCCATCAAGGACTACGGTAAGGGAAGAGTCGTAGGCACCACGACTTTCGGTAAGGGTATAGTTCAGACTGTAATTCCGTTATCGGACGGTTCTGCTGTTAAGCTCACGACAAGCGCATATTATACTCCCAACGGTGTTTGCATTCACGGAACGGGTATTGATCCCGATGTTACCGTTGAGTTTGATTCGGATGCATACTACGATAAGGGCATAGATAATCAGCTTAATGCCGCGATAGAAGAAATCCATAAGATTTGGGAAGAGAGTTATTAAACGACGAACATATATTCGAATAATCGTTGAAAACGAATTAAGGAAGTGGTACACTGTTATCAGTGTACCGCTTTTGTTTGTTTTATATACAGAAATAAAGAGGTTTAGACAGATATGGAGTTCAAGCTTCATTCAGAATACCAACCTACCGGCGACCAACCGCAGGCAATAGAAGAACTTGTCGAAGGTTTCAAACAGGGCAATCAGTTTGAGACCCTGCTCGGCGTTACGGGTTCCGGCAAGACCTTCACGATGGCGAATGTCATTGCAGCGCTTAACAAGCCGACATTGATAATCTCGCATAATAAAACACTGGCCGGACAGCTGTACTCGGAGATGAAAGAGTTCTTCCCCGAGAACGCGGTGGAGTATTTTGTATCCTACTACGACTATTATCAGCCGGAAGCGTATGTTCCGTCTTCCGATACATATATTGCCAAGGATTCTTCGGTTAATGATGAGATTGATAAGTTAAGACTTTCAGCTACTGCATCGCTTACAGAGAGGCGTGATGTGATCGTCGTATCCAGTGTCAGCTGTATATACGGTCTGGGTAATCCCGATGATTATAAGGATCTTATAGTATCGCTCCGCCCCGGCCAGCAGAAGGACAGAGATGCCGTAATAAGAGAACTGATAGATATCAGATATGACAGAAATGATAATGATATAGAGCGTGCCACATTCAGGGTACGCGGGGATACGGTTGAGATATATCCGGCAATCGGCGGAGACAATCTTATAAGGGTTGAGTTCTTCGGAGATGAGATAGACAGGATATCGGAAGTGGATCCCGTTACGGGACGCATGAAGAATACGCTTGATTTCGCGGCAATATTCCCGGCATCGCATTATGTCATACCTCCGGATAAGATCAGTGCTGCATGTGACAGAATAGAAGCTGAACTTAAAGAGAGAGTATCATTCTTTAAGCACTCGGATAAGCTTATAGAAGCGCAGAGGATTGCGGAGAGGACGAACTTCGACCTGGAGATGCTGCGTGAGACGGGATTCTGCACAGGAATTGAGAATTATTCGGCACCTATGGGCGGACGTAAGCCGGGTGAGAGACCGATGTGTCTGATGGATTACTTCGATGACTTCCTGCTTATAATAGACGAGAGTCATATTACGGTGCCTCAGATAGGCGGAATGTATGCCGGAGACAGATCACGTAAGACGACGCTTGTCGACTACGGATTCAGACTTCCTTCGGCGCTTGATAACAGACCCCTTAGTTTTGATGAATTTGAAGATCAGTTGGATCAGGTCATGTTCGTATCTGCCACACCGGGTGATTATGAGGCTGAGCATGAACTGCTTCGTGCCGAGCAGGTGATAAGACCTACAGGATTGTTGGATCCCGAGATATCGGTCAGACCTGTTGAAGGTCAGATAGATGATCTTATCAGTGAGATCAAGAAAGAGACGGCTAAGAAGGGTAAGGTCATGATCACCACTCTTACCAAGCATATGGCGGAAGATCTGACGGACTATCTTAAAGAAGTCGGAATCAGAGTTAAGTACTTACACTCGGATATAGATACACTTGAGAGAGCGCAGATTATCAGAGATTTACGTCTTGACGTATTCGATGTTCTGGTTGGTATCAATCTCTTGCGAGAGGGACTTGATATACCGGAGATTACTCTTGTTGCGATTCTTGACGCAGACAAGGAAGGATTCTTACGTTCAGAGACATCTCTGATACAGACTATAGGACGTGCCGCACGTAACAGCGAAGGTCATGTTATAATGTACGCCGACAATATGACCGACTCAATGCGTAAGGCAATAGATGAGACGAACAGACGTCGCGATATCCAGCAGAAATATAATGAAGAGCACGGCATTACGCCGACGACCATACAGAAGGCCGTAAGAGAACTTATAAGTATCACCAAGGAGATTGCCGGTGAAGAGGCGAAGTTTGCCAAAGATCCGGAGAGTATGTCAGAGGGTGAGATACGTAAGTTAATGGATAAGATAGAGAAGCAGATGAGGAAGGCTGCAGCGGAACTTGATTTCGAGACTGCGGCTGAACTTAGAGATAAGCTTATTGAATTAAAAGAACACTATAAGAAGTGATACGGAGATAACAGATAAGATGGGAGAATTTATTAAGATCCGCGGAGCGGCAGAGCACAATCTTAAGAATATAGATGTAGATATACCGAGAGGTAAATTTGTCGTACTGACAGGTCTGTCAGGTTCGGGCAAGTCATCTCTTGCATTTGATACCATATATGCGGAAGGACAGCGCAGATATATGGAGTCAATATCAAGTTATGCAAGACAGTTCTTAGGCCAGATGGAGAAGCCTAATGTGGAACTTATAGAAGGCCTCTCTCCGGCTATATCCATAGATCAGAAGTCAACCAACCGTAACCCAAGATCCACTGTAGGTACGGTTACTGAGATATATGACCATATGCGTTTGCTATATGCGAGGATCGGAGTTCCTCATTGTCCGGAGTGTGGCAAGGTCATATCCAAGCAGACAGTGGACCAGATGGTTGATAGGCTCATGGAACTTCCGGAAGGAACTAAGATTCAATTGATGTCACCCGTTGTAAGAGGCAAGAAGGGAAGACACGAGAAAGTCATAGAGAGTGCGCGAAGAAGCGGTTATGTAAGAGTTCGTGTGGACGGTAATCTCTATGATCTGTCGGAAGATATCGAACTTGATAAGAATATCAAGCACAGTATAGAGATAATTGTAGACAGAGCAGTTATAAGAGAAGGAATGGCTTCAAGAATAAGCGATTCGATTGAGAATGCTCTTAGCCTAAGCGGCGGATTGCTGGAAGTTGAGATAGTTGACGGAGAGACTCTTAATTTCTCCGACAGTTTGGCTTGTCCCGATTGCGGAATAAGTATAAGCGAGATCGAACCCAGAAGTTTCTCGTTTAATAATCCTTACGGCGCCTGCCCCGATTGTGTCGGACTCGGATATAAGATGGAATTTGATCCCGATCTTCTTATTCCGGATAAGAGCTTAAGCATCCATGAAGGAGCCATCTCATGTATGGGATGGGCATCAAGCAATAAGCCGGGAAGTTTTACATATGCTGTTTTGGAGGCATTATCCAAGGCTTATAAGTTTTCTTTGGATACTCCCTTTGAGAAACTTAAGCCTGCTGTTCAGGATATGATCGTATACGGTAAGAATGCGAAGGAAGTCATGGTCCACTACGAGGGTCAGAGAGGCGTGGGTGATTACCCAATAGTATTCGAAGGTCTTATTAACAACATGATGAGAAGATACAGGGAGACTTTCTCTGATTCCATGAAGCAGGAATATGAGGAACTTATGAGTTTCACTCCCTGCACTACCTGCGGTGGTAAGAGACTTAAGAGAGAGTCGCTTGCGGTCACCATAGCGGGTAAGAATATATATGATATTACCACTCTGTCCATTAAGGATCTTCAGAAGTTCATGCAGAGTATTAAGCTTACCAAGACAGAGCAGATAATAGGTAAGCAGATTCTTAAAGAGATCAATTCCAGGGTCGGATTCTTAGTTAATGTCGGACTTGATTATCTGACACTTGCCAGAGGAGCGTCTACTCTGTCAGGTGGTGAGGCACAGCGAATCAGACTGGCAACACAGATCGGTTCCGGCCTTGTCGGAGTGTGTTATATCCTTGATGAGCCAAGTATAGGATTGCATCAGAGAGATAATGATAAGTTGCTTGCGACTCTTAAGTCGTTAAGAGATTTGGGCAACACTCTCATAGTGGTTGAGCATGATGAAGATACTATGAGAGAGGCAGATTGTATCGTGGATATAGGTCCCGGTGCCGGAAGCCACGGAGGAGAAGTTGTTGCGGTCGGAACAGCCGATGAGATAATCAAGGTTCCAGAATCCATAACAGGCAAATACTTAAGCGGAGAACTAAGCATTCCGGTTCCCGCAACCAGGCGCAAACCCACGGGTAAGTTAACTGTTAAGAATGCCAGAGAGAATAATCTTAAGGGCATAGATGTCGATATACCGCTCGGCGTAATGACTTGTGTGACAGGAGTGTCAGGATCCGGTAAGAGTTCGTTAATTAATGAGATTCTGTATAAGAGTCTTGCCAAGAAACTTAACAGGGCAAGAACTATTGCCGGCAAGCATGATGCCATATTAGGTACGGATAAACTTGATAAGGTAATTGATATAGACCAGTCTCCGATAGGAAGAACACCGAGATCCAACCCTGCAACATATACGGGAGTATTTGATCTTATAAGAGATCTCTATGCAGAGACGGCAGATGCCAAGGCAAGAGGATACAGTAAGGGAAGATTCTCATTTAATGTTAAGGGCGGAAGATGTGAAGCCTGCGCAGGTGACGGAATCGTTAAGATTGAGATGCATTTCCTGGCTGATGTATATGTCCCTTGTGAGGTCTGCAAGGGTAAGAGATATAACAGAGAGACCCTGGAAGTTAAGTATAAGGGTAAGAGCATATATGATGTCCTTGATATGACGGTTGAGGACGCGCTTAAGTTCTTTGAGAATGTACCGAAGATCCGTAATAAGATACAGACTCTTTACGATGTGGGACTCGGATATGTTAAGCTTGGTCAGCCTTCAACAACATTATCCGGCGGTGAGGCACAGCGAATCAAGCTTGCATCGGAACTGAGCCGTAAGTCTACAGGCAATACCATATATATTCTGGATGAGCCGACTACCGGACTTCATTTCGATGATGTTGCCAAGCTTATCGAGATATTGCATAAGCTTGTCGAAGGCGGCAATACAGTTGTTGTTATAGAGCATAATCTGGATGTTATTAAGACTTCGGATTATATAATAGACCTCGGTCCAGAGGGCGGTGACGGAGGTGGAACCGTAATAGCCACGGGTACACCGGAGAAGGTGGCTGCAGTCAGGGAATCATATACAGGGCGGTATTTGGCCAAGATTCTTAAGGCAGCCGGCCAAAGAACAGGAAAATCAAAATAACTCTAAAGTTATTCAATATTTAAGCCGATAGAATAATTAGGATATGTATAATGATTCGCACGGATGCGGTAATAATGCAAGAAGGACCTTGTACCGTATTCGTGCGTTTTTTGCGCTTACCTCTTTTCTATCGGGAGACTTTCTAGTATAATGGATTAGTTGATGATAGGATAAATGGGTTTTTATTTATAGAAAGAGGTATAAAAATGCAGGGTACAGATATAGGAATTGATCTCGGAACAGCGAGTATTCTGGTATATATCAAGGGTAAGGGAGTAGTCCTTAAGGAACCTTCAGTTGTAGCTTTCGACAATGATACCAATAAGATTCTGGCCATCGGTGAAGAAGCAAGACTGATGATCGGTCGTACACCGGGACAGATTGTAGCGGTAAGACCTTTAAGAGAGGGTGTTATATCCGACTATTCCGTAACTGAGAAGATGATGAAGTACTTCATCCAGAAGGCGGTTGGTAAGAGAAGCCTTCGTAAACCCCGTATAGCCGTCTGTGTACCCAGCGGAGTTACGGAAGTTGAGAAGAAGGCAGTTGAGGATGCGACATATCAGGCCGGTGCCAGAGATGTAAAGATCATAGAAGAGCCCATTGCGGCAGCGATAGGCGCCGGAATAGATATTTCGAAGCCATGCGGCAACATGATAGTTGATATCGGCGGTGGAACGACCGATATAGCGGTTATCTCGCTTGGTAATTCGGTTGTCAGTGATTCGATCAAGATAGCCGGTGACCACTTCGATGAGGCGATAGTTCGTTACTTACGTAAGAAGTACAATCTTCTCATCGGTGAGAGAATGGCCGAGGACATTAAGATTAATATCGGTTCCGCTTACAAGAGAGCCGAGACGGCCTACTACGAAGTTAAGGGACGTAACCTTGTAACCGGACTTCCCATGAGACTGAATATTTCTTCAGAAGATACAGAGGAAGCCTTAAGAGAGACAACATCCAAGATAGTGGATGCGATTCACAGCGTGCTTGAGAAGACTCCGCCGGAACTTGCAGCGGATATAGCAGACAGAGGAATCGTACTTACGGGTGGAGGAAGCTTACTTAGCGGTCTGGAAGATCTGATTTGTTCTAAGACAGGCATTACCACCATGACGGCCGAAGAGCCCACGACAGTTGTGGCTATCGGTACCGGTAAGTATGTGGAGTTCTTAGCGGGCTACAGAGAAGAATAATTATATAGCGAACATCAACACTGATTATTTAGGAGAGAGTGAATGGTTAAAGGCTTGTATACCGCCTACACGGGCATGATCAATGAGCAGAACAGGATGGATGTATTGACCAACAACTTGGCCAATTCAGATACCAACGGCTTCAAGAAAGAGGGTGCAACAAGTCAGGCATTCGACTCTCTTCTTGCGCTTAAGATTAAAGACAGAACAGAGAATCCTAACCTCGCTCATCCCATCGGAATTGCCAATTTAGGTGTTAAGGTCGGAGAGAATTATACCGATTATTCACAGGGAGCCTTCAAAGTAACCGACAGGACATATGACGTAGCACTGTCAGGAGACGGTTTCTTTAATATCGAGTATACCAATAAGGCCGGTGAGACAAGCACTATGTATACAAGAGACGGAGCGTTTGTAGTCAATACTCAGGGATATCTTGTTAATAAAGACGGAGACTATGTTCTTGGAACAAGCGGACGTATAAGACTTGATCCCACACAGGACGTGGCAATAGATACACAGGGTAATATATCTCAAAACGGTGCAAGAGTTGCAACGATTAAGCTTACGGATTTTGAGGACTACGATTATATAGAACATTTCGGTGAGAACTATTATCGTCCTGTTGAAGGTGCTACAGAGAAGGCAGCCAATGCAACAACCAATCAGGGATTCATAGAGACATCGAATGTACAGGTTGTGCAGGAGATGGTCGAGATGATATCCGTATCAAGACAGTATGAGAGTAATCAGAGACTCATTACCACAATAGACGGAACACTGCAGATAGTATCCAACCAGCTTGGTAAGGTGTGATAGGAGGTTAAGTTATGGTCAGATCATTATGGTCCGCAGCAACAGGAATGATAGCTCAGCAGACTAATCTGGATACAATAGCCAACAACCTGGCTAATGTTAATTCTACAGGTTATAAGACTGAAGTGGCTGAGTTTAAATCTTTGTTATATCAGACAATGCAGACAGAGACTACTTCTGCCAACGGTGAGAATAAGCCGATAAGCGCACAGGTTGGCCTCGGCGTGCGTAACTCTTCAATCACGACTGTGTTTAAACAGGGTTCGCTTCTTGCATCTGAGTCAGATACGGCCTTTGCAATTGAGGGTAAAGGTTTGTTCGCGGTCAGAGCAGAAGACGGTACAACCAAGTATACACGTAACGGTGACTTCAGATTCAGTGTGGGACAGGGCAATAACATAGTATTGTGTACATCAGCCGGACTTCCCGTTCTTGATTCCAAGGGTCAGCCGATTAACATCGATACAAATAAATATGTGGCCAATAAGATTACGGTAGATGCCAAGGGTAATCTCTGTTATCCTGATGAGACCAATAATCCTCAGCCCATAGGTGTGGCAATAGGTTTGTTCCAGTTTAACAACCCTTCCGGATTATATAAAACAAGCGATACACTGTATGTACCGACTGCAGCCAGCGGTGCCGCCATGAACGAAGAGACCAATAACAACCTTGAGAAGAGTGTGATCCGTCAGGGATACCTGGAAGGATCCGGCGTTCAGGTAGTGGATGAGATGGTTAATATGATTGTCGCTCAGAGAGCATACGAGATGAACAGTAAAGCAATAACAACATCAGATCAGATGATGGAGTTAGCAAACAATCTTAAGAGATAAGCCATAGAAGGAGAATGGAATGAGTACAATTGATACAAGTAATATCATGAATATGTATTCCGAATATGCTACACAGACAGCAAAGGATTCCGTTGCATCCAAGCTTAAGAGTGCAGCCACGGCAGATTATTCCAAGGCTGATGACAAGGAACTTATGGACGTATGCAAGCAGTTTGAGTCTTATTTCCTTGAGCAGGTATTTAAGCAGATGGCTAAAACTGTTAATATAACGGGTGACGGAGATAAGTCGACAGCCAATCTTGTGGATTTCTTTAAGGACAATACGATTGCAGAACTTGCGACTCAGTCTACTGAGACTAACAGTTTAGGGCTTGCACAGATGTTATACGAGCAGATGAAGCGAAATATCGGTGAAGAATAGCATCGGACAGTTCGCCCTGATAAGATGATTAACTATGGACCGCGAATACAACAATCGCGGTCTTTTTTATGTTATACTGAAGCCTATGGAGAGATTGGAAGGATATATAGACCATTTTCTGTACTATAACGACAGTAACGGATATGGCGTATTTGAACTGGATACGGAAGATGATGACATTATATGTGTCGGAACTTTTCCCGGTCTTACTCAGGGTGAGACGATAGAGGTGTCCGGCGAATGGACAGAACATCCAACATACGGTCCACAGCTTAAGGTCAGAGAATGGAAGACGATAGAACCGTCAGCTGTTATAGATATAGAACGTTATCTTGCATCGGGTGCGATTAAGGGAGTCGGACCTTCTATCGCCAAACGTATAATTAAGCGATTCGGTAAGGATGCCCTTGACGTAATAGAGAAGGAACCCGAAAGATTAACCGAGATCAAGGGTATAAGCGAAAGAATTGCGCAGAGTATAGCCGTTCAGGTGGTTGAGAGAAGGGGCTTAAGGGACGCCGTGATGTTGCTTGCCAAATACGGAATAAGTAACAATATGGCACTTAAACTCTATGAGATTTACGGAGTGGCGGTGGAGAATGTGTTGGCGGAGAATCCGTACAGATTGGCTGACGAAGTAGACGGAATCGGATTTAAGAAAGCTGATGAGATTGCATCCAAGATAGGAATCGCCGTGGATTCCAAGTACAGAATCAACAGCGGTGTGCAGTATGTGTTAAGCAGCGCATCGGCAGAGGGGCATACATTTCTTCCCAAAGAGGAACTTCTAAATCGGGCCTATGAACTGCTCGGAATACCCGTAAGTCAGATAACGGAAGCACTTCCTGACATGATGATAGATAAAAGGATCGTTGTTAAGAAGAGAATATCCGATAACGGGGATGAGACAGAAGAAGTATATCTGTCATTAATGTATTTTGAGGAATTAAACTGTGCAAGAATGCTTCATGAGTTAAGCAAGGTTGATTATAAATCGGCCGACAATCTCATGGGATTGCTTGACGGAATAGAAACAGAGCTTGATATTGAACTGGATGAACTTCAGCGACAGGCTGTATATAAAGCGCTTGATAATGGTGTATTTATCTTAACCGGTGGTCCGGGAACCGGTAAGACTACGGCAATAAATGCCATGATTAAGCTATTTGCCGCATCTGATATGAGCATAATGTTAGCAGCCCCTACGGGAAGAGCGGCTAAGAGGATGACTGAGACAACGGGATATGAGTCTAAGACAATACACAGGCTGTTAGAATTAAGCGGCCCTGTGGTGGAAGGAGAAGGAGCAGGAGACAGAAGGGCAAGATTTGACAGAAATGAAGATAACCCTCTGGATACTGATGTTGTGATAATAGATGAGGCATCCATGGTGGATATACATCTTCTGTATGCACTTCTTAAGGCAATAATGCCGGGTACGAGACTAATACTTGTCGGGGATGACAACCAGCTTCCGAGTGTCGGTCCGGGACAGATCCTGCATGATCTGATCTCGTCTGACAGATTTGCATCCGTAGAACTTAAGAAGATATTCAGGCAGGCGGCGCTTAGCGACATAGTGGTCAATGCACACAAAATTAACAACGGAGAAGAGATAGCACTCGATAATAAGAGTAAGGATTTCTTCTTCTTGGAGAGAGATAATGCGGATGTTATATATAAGCATATGATTCAGCTGATCACGCAGAAATTGCCTTCATATGTTGAAGCCGATCCGATGCAGATACAGGTGCTCACTCCCACAAGAATCGGGGCTCTGGGAGTTGAGACTTTGAACAGAATTCTGCAGAAATATATTAATCCGGAGAGTAAAGATAAGCCCGAATATGCATACGGAGAAACAATATACAGACTCGGTGATAAAGTAATGCAGATTAAGAACAATTATAATCTTAATTGGGAGATTATGAGTTCGTACGGTATTCCTGCCGATTCAGGAACAGGCGTGTTTAATGGTGACATTGGCGTCATAATTGATATAAATAAGGGATTGCAGACACTTACGGTGGAGTATGACGACAGGAGAAGGGTAGTATATCCATTAAGCGGTCTGGATGAATTGGAGCTTGCTTATGCAGTAACTATACACAAATCACAGGGAAGCGAGTATCCGGCAGTAATCATTCCGTTGCTTGGCGGACCCAGGATGTTACTTAACCGCAACCTCTTATACACAGGCGTTACAAGGGCAAAGAAATGTGTTACTATACTGGGGAGTCGTAACACTGTAAATACAATGATTCACAATATCAATGAGAAGAACAGATATACGGGACTGGCCGCGCGTGTTGGGGAAATACTGTAAGGAGGTATATGATTACACGCAGGCTTATAAGCGTGCTGTATCCCCGCAGATGTGCATTATGCGATAAGGCTATTGCATCCGAGGATATGTTGTGCGCGGATTGTTCGGTCAGAATACGACCGGTAGGGAGAGATACTTGCCATAGATGTGGCAAGGAACTTGCTGATGCTGACAGGATTTATTGCTATGACTGCAGCAGGAAACTGCATTTCTTCGACAGAGGATTTGCGGTATTTAAGTATGAAGATGTCAAGGAGAGCCTATATAGGTTTAAATACTCCGGACGGGCAGAATATGCGCGCTTCTATGCATTTGCTGCCGACAGATTCATAGGTAGGGAATTAAGGGCCATAGCGCCTGATGCGATAGTTCCCGTACCGATTCACAGAAGAAGATATGCGACACGCGGATACAATCAGGCATATGAGATTGCAAAGGAGTTGTCGGGATATATCGGAGCGCCTGTAAGAGATGATTTGATCAAGCGTTGTAAAAACACGATTCCGCTTAAGAAATTAAGTGAGAAAGAACGCAAGAATAATCTAAAAAATGCTTTTATAATTGCATCAAATGATGTAAAATTAAAGAAAATTCTGTTGATTGATGACATTTATACTACAGGTGCAACCATGGACACAATAGCTGCTATTTTTAAAGAAGCCGGAGTGAGTCAGGTATATTTCCTAACAGTAGCCGTGGGAGCGGGCTTGTAGTGTTTTTTGCAACAGCAAGGAGGTTATAGCATGAACGTTCGTAACTGTAGAAAATGTAAGAAGTTATTCAACTACATTGCAGGACCGGCAATATGTCCCGCTTGCAGAGAAGCAATGGAAGAAGAATTCCAGAAGGTTAAGAAGTATGTGCAGGAACATGCACACTGTGATATAAGAACAGTCTCAGAAGAGTGTGAAGTTGATCCTAACCAGATCAGACAGTGGGTTCGTGAAGAGAGACTTGAATTCGCAGATGATGCGGCAGTAGGTCTTAACTGTGAGCGTTGTGGAAGAAGCATCAAGTCAGGACGTTTCTGTGAAGCATGTAAGAAGGATATGGCTAACGGATTTAACAGTGCCATCAGACCCAATATTCCGACACCCGAACCGGCTAAGAAGCCTACTAAGGAAAGCCCTAAGATGAGATTCCTTGATTCATAGGTATTTAAGATGATTAACGAGGACAAGGTCATTTTAATGACTAAGCTTGCCTCATACGAACAGGGAGAAGGCAGGAAATATAACAATATATCGGGATACTTCAGGACCGACTATATCAGTTCGCAATTGCTCAAGTCATTGATAGCGGGCACCCTTGCTTTCTGCGCCATAGTCGGTGTATTCCTGTTTTATAACTTTGAACTAATTATGGAGGATATATACAATACGGACCTTTTAGCTTTTGGAAGGAAGGCCGGCACCATATATCTGGTATGTATGGGAATATATATGGTCTTCTCATATTTCCTGGCGTTGTACAGATATAACAAGGCCAAGGACAGTATAAGAAGTTACTATGCTGACCTTAAGAAGCTGGAGAAGTATTATCAGTGAGTTCATGTCGAATTTTATTCTAACAAGGGAATTGATTAAGAGGTTCTATTCCAAATACGAAGCCTATGTCAATCCTGTTTTAAAGTTCATATTCTCAATGATTCTGTTGTCAATCATTAACAGCAAGATGGGCTATATGAGCAGAATAGATAACATTGCGGTTGTTCTTATAGTTGCTTTGTTGTGTTCGTTTCTTCCGCTACAGGCCATGGCTCTGTTTGCGGGATTGTTTATTCTGTTGCACATGTATGCTCTTGCGATAGAGTGTGCAATAGTAGTCGGTGTGATGTTCTTCTTGATGTTCATTCTGTATATGAGATTGGCACCCAAGGAGACTCTGGCGGTATTGATCACACCGATATTATTCATGCTTAAGATACCGTATGTGATGCCGGTTGCAATGGGATTGCTCGGAACTCCGGCATCGGTTGTATCGGTTTCATTCGGCGTAGTTGCGGCATATGTGATTCAGTATATACAGGCCAACGCCGCGACCATAACGACCCTTGAAGACGGCAACATGGTATCAAGAATAAGATTCATGGTTGACGGATTGCTTGGCAACAAGTCGATGATGGGCATGATATTCGTATTTGCCATAGTTCTTATTCTTGTATATACCATCAGACGAAGATCGATTGAGTATTCATGGACAATAGCAGTGATAACCGGCGGATTGACAGAGCTTATCTTAATGGTTATCAGTAATCTCTCGCTTGATATGAATCTGTCGGTGGGAGGAATAATAGTAGGCTGTATACTGGCAATACTTGTTGGATTATTCTTGCAGTTGTTCTCATTCCATCTGGACTATAAGAAGATTGAGAACGTTCAGTTTGAGGATGACGATTATTATTACTACGTCAAGGCAGTTCCCAAGGTAACGATGCCGGTATCGGATAAGAAGGTTAAGAGAGTACATTCAGGATCTTCAGCAAGCAGATCCGGACAGCACAGAACCGGTAAATCTGTGCAAACTGCAAGTTCTAAGAGCGAAGGAGCAGCCAGAACGGAGCGAACCGTTCATACCGCTAACGGAACATCCAGAACCATGAGATAGACAGAGTGAGGATATGGAGCAATTACGTGCGTTTGCAGACAGATATCTGATCAATCTGCACATTCCTACAATTCAAGTAACTGACATACTTGAGATATTGATTATTTCGTTTCTGATTTATCATATCCTGGTATGGATCAAGAATACCAAGGCCTGGTCCCTTCTTAAGGGTGTCGGGCTTATTATGGTATTTATCCTTTTTGCGGCCTTATTCCAGATGAATACCATTATCTGGATAGTCAAGAATGTATTCTCCATTGCGATTATTGCCATAATAATAGTATTACAGCCTGAGCTTCGTAAGGCGCTTGAAGAACTCGGACGAAAGAATATATTCTCTTCTTTCCTTGATACGGGCAAGACTGAGAAGGGACTGTTCTCGGATTCCACAATAAAAGAGATCACCAAGGCTTGTGTGGAGATGGGTAAAGTCAGAACCGGTGCTCTTATAGTTGTCAGGCAGATGGACAGTTTGGCAGAGTATGAACAGACAGGTATCGGAGTTGATGCAATAGTTACGAGTCAACTTCTCATCAATATCTTTGAACATAATACACCGTTACATGACGGTGCTGTCATAATAGACGGAGACAGAATTACTTCAGCAACATGCTATCTTCCTTTGTCGGATAATATGAGATTATCCAAGGAACTCGGAACAAGACACAGAGCAGGAGTTGGTATGTCTGAAGCCAATGACTCCATGACTGTAATTGTCTCAGAAGAAACAGGCTCCATCAGTGTTGCTTACAGAGGAGAACTCTTCAGAGGACTCGGCGCTGAAGAACTGGAGATCAAATTAGAGAGCATCCAGAATAAGCAAACAGAGGAGAGACGTCGCGCTATATGGAAGGGAAAGGGGGCCAAGAATGAAGCAAAAGCTAACTGATAATCTGGGCCTCAAGATTGTAGCGGTTATTTTCTCGGTTATATTGTGGCTTATAGCCATTAATATCAATGATCCGGTTACTCAGGACAGTTATAATGTAACGGTTCAGTTGCAGAATATTAATGCCCTGACATCTGCCGGCAAATATGTTGAAGTACTTGACGGAAGCGACAGCATTCGCGTAACTGTAAGAGGCAGCAGAACGGTCTTATCTTCGTTTACTGAGAAGAATATAGTTGCGGTTGCTGATGTCTCCAAGATGAATGCTGATAATCAGGTACCTATTGAAGTAAGCACCACAAGAATTACGGATAAGATAGAGAGTATCAGAAAAGACAGGGATTATGTTCAGTTAAGTGTTGAGAACATAAGCAAACAGCAGATTCCGATTAATGTCAAAGTCCAGAACGAACCCGGAGAGGGATACATATTCGGTTCTGCTTCAACAACGCAGAACGTTGTGATCATTTCGGGTCCTGAATCGGTTATATCAAGAGTGTCATATGCAGCTGTTGAGATCAATGTCGACGGTGCAACAAGTGATGTTAATATCTCACTTCCCATTCATTTGTATGATGCGGAAGATGAAGCAGTTGATGCATCTAAGGTTACGATGAGTATGAATGAGGTATATACGACGGCATCCGTACTCCAGACCAAGACATTGCCGATTAAGTGCGGAGTTACCGGTACATTACCTGACGGATATGCATTTACAGGTGAGATAGATTGTGATCCTGCAACGGTTACCGTGGCCGGAAGAAGCAATCAGGTTAAGAACCTGTCGACTATAGATGTGCCTGATGCAGTAGACGTCACGGGAAGAGATTCGGATATAACCGCAACGGTAGATATCAGAGAATATATTCCTGACGGTGTGTCAATTGTGGGAGGCAATGACGCATCATCTGTCAATGTAGCGGTACACATCGAGAAAGAGACCACCAAGGAATATAAGGTGGAGTATGACAGAATACATACCACGGGCGTTCCTGAGGGCCTTGATATAGTGACGGATGAGACAGAAGATTATCTTCAGGTTGAACTTCAGGGCTTACAGAAGGTACTTAACGAAGTTGATGAGGATTCGATCGTCGGCATAGTTGATGTAGAGAAATATATGAAGGCCGAGAAGATCGAAGAATTAAATACGGGTAACTACATTATGCCCGTGACTTTCACCATCCCTGACGGAACCAAGGTTGTGAGGGAATATAAGGTTAGGGTGAAGGTCAGAACAGCAGATTAAATACATTGGAGAAGAACTTATTATGGCCAGATTATTCGGAACAGACGGAGTAAGAGGAGTAGTTGGAGAGGAATTGACCATTGACCTTGCAATGAAGCTTGGACAGGCCGGTGCTCACGTTCTTACAAGAGAGAATGAACATAAGCCCACTATTATGGTGGGATGTGATACCAGGATATCGGGAGATATGCTTGCCAATGCATTAATGGCAGGAGTATGCAGCGTTGGCGCCAATGCAGTATATGTGGGAGTGATGCCTACGCCTGCTGTAGCGTACCTTACTAAGAAGTACAAGGTTGATGCGGGAGTTGTAATATCTGCATCACACAATCCGGTAGAGTTTAACGGAATCAAATTCTTCGACGGGAACGGATATAAGTTATCGGATGAATTGGAAGATGAGATAGAAGCTCTTATCAAGAGTAATATGAAGGATGTTCCTTTCCCGACGGGTGCTCAGGTAGGTAAGATTAAATATCGCACCGATGCAAGGGAAGAGTATATCAATCACTCAATCAAGGCAGTTCCGGTTGACCTGACAGGTATGAAGATAGTTGTGGACTGTGCGGAAGGAGCAAGTTACTATACTTCGGTTGAAGCTCTTAAGGAACTTGGAGCAAGCATAATTCCGATTCATAATGTACCTGACGGAACCAATATCAATGCTAATTGCGGTTCCACACACATGGAAGAATTAAAGGCAAGAGTCGTATATGAGAAAGCAGCGGTTGGGCTTGCATTTGACGGAGATGCAGACAGATTGTTAGCTGTAGACGAACTGGGCAATATAGTCGACGGCGATCAGATAATGGCCATAGTCGGCAATCACATGAAATCACAGGGTAAGCTTAAGGGCGATACTATTGTTGTAACGGTTATGAGTAACCTGGGATTCACTCTTATGGCTAAGGATAAGGGAATCAATCTTGAGCAGACCAAGGTCGGTGACAGATATGTGCTTGAACGTATGAGAGAAATAGATGCATCGCTTGGCGGAGAGCAGTCAGGGCATGTAATATTCCTTGATGAGAATACTACCGGAGACGGTCTGTTAAGCGCCTTGCATTTGCTTCAGGTTATGGTTGAGACAGGTAAGAGCCTGTCGGAACTTGCCAAGGTAATGACTGTATTGCCTCAGGCACTTGTCAATGCCAAGGTTCCAAATCACAAGAAGGACAGTTATATGGATTATCCTGAGATCGCAGATGCGATAGCTGCCCTTGAAGATAAGTTTAAGGGGGAGGGAAGAGTTCTCATTCGCCCTTCGGGAACAGAGCCTAAGGTCAGAGTTATGATAGAAGGCAAGAATCAGGAAGAGATTAATGAAGATGCCAAGGCTTTGGCAGAACTAATACAGAATACGATTCTGTAACCCCTATTTCGCCAAT
>JAEEGL013347536.1_pt1 | contig 18251 bp, 15 predicted proteins | sample 9134231 | NCBI WGS metagenome assembly JAEEGL01 (sample SAMN16246548, study PRJNA631951) | gut metagenome | biome: gut microbiome; feature: rumen; material: fiber-attached | host: Bos | place: Iran: Karaj | collected 2018-10 | reverse complement strand
GTTCTTTCAAAGGGAACAGCAGGTGCCCACAAGATTCAGGGAATCGGTGCAGGATTCGTTCCGGATACACTTAATACAAAGATTTATGATGAAGTTATCGCAATCGAGAACGAGGATGCTTTCACAGAGGGCAAGAGATTTGCAGTTTCAGAAGGAATCCTTGTAGGAATTTCATCAGGTGCAGCACTTAAGGCTGCAACAATACTTGCAGAGAGAGAAGAGAATAAGGGTAAGAACATCGTAGTTCTTCTTCCTGACTCTGGTGACAGATATCTTTCAACAGCTCTTTTTGCAGACTAATAACAGTAACAAACTACACGTATGCCATAAAAATTTGCCAAACACCTTTATCCTTAGTTGCTCCGAGGCCCATCTGTCTCGGAGCAATTCCATATCTGTATTAATTAACAAGGCGGTGGCCGCTGGGGCAACATGCACAATTTTTGCTCATGTTAATACAAGCGTTCCAACGAGCCCTGGGAATCGATATCTGCGTGCATTGGCACTTGATATCGAACGTTTAATAGATGTTTATTAATGGTTATGAAGAATTTGTTTGATTTGTGGAGTTGAGTATGGGGAAATATGATTTTGACTCAATTGTAAATAGGAAAAATACCTCATGTTTAAAGTATGATTTCGGATTAGAACGTAAGGGCCGAGATGATTTGCTTCCCTTGTGGGTAGCTGATATGGATTTTAAGCTGCCACAGGAAGTGATTGAGGACTTGCAGAAAAGAGTTAGCCATGGAATTTTCGGGTATACGGATCCGAAGGAGGATTACTACGAGGCTTTGAATCACTGGTTTAAAAGAAGGCATGGCTTTGAAATCAAGAAGGAGTGGAACACCATTACTCCAGGAGTGGTATATGCCATAGCTACTGCTATACGAGCTTATACGAAGGAAAGGGATAGCATTCTTGTGCAGCAGCCGGTTTATTATCCTTTTACAGAGATGATAAAGGCTAATAACAGGAATGTTGTTAATAATCAGCTTGTTTATAGAGATGGCAGATATGAAATTGATTTTGAGGACTTTGAAAGAAAGATAAGGGAAGAGAAGGTAAAGTTGTTTCTTCTTTGCAGTCCTCATAATCCTGTTGGAAGGGTATGGACCAGGGAGGAACTTGAGAGAATTGCTAGGATATGCAGGAAAAACGATGTATATATTTTTACAGACGAGATACACGAGGATTTCGTATATGCCGGGCATAAGCATATATCTTTCCTTACTCTTTCCAAGGAGTATAGAGCAAAACTCATAGTTGGAACTTCACCCAGCAAGACCTTTAATATAGCAGGACTTCAGATTGCGAATATCATCATTCCTGACGAGGCAACCAGAACTAGATTTAATCATGAAAATGACGCTGCAGGCTATAGTCAGTGTAATGCAATTGGACTATCTGCAACGATATCTGTTTATACAAAGGGAGAACAGTGGCTTGATGAGCTACTTGAATATCTACAGGGGAATCTTAATTATGTACGTAACTTTTTACGGGAAAAGCTTCCTCAGATCAAGCTTATAGAGCCGGAAGGAACTTATCTTATATGGCTTGATTTTTCTGAGGTTACAGATAATCACAAGCTTCTTGCAGAGCTGATACTGGATAAAGCGCATCTGTGGCTGGATCCTGGAATCATCTTTGGAAGAGAGACAGCTCTTTTTGAAAGAATTAGTATAGCCTGTCCAAGAGATACGTTAAGAGAGGCTCTGGAAAGACTATATCATGCTATAAATGAATGAAAGATTAAAAATATATTTAGTAGAGGAGTAAAAAAGTATGGATTGTAGTGGTTGTAACAAATGTGTAGACGTAAATTGCAGTATTGAAACCAAGTGCCAGCAATTGGATCGAAATCTTATGGATAAATGGGGAGCAATAAGCTTTCCTATCTATCAGACTGCGACTTTTGCTCATGGCGGCTTGGGGGAAAGCACGGGCTATGACTACACACGAATGCAAAACCCTACAAGACAGCAACTGGAATCTGTTGTGGCTCATCTTGAAAATGGAAAGGATGCGTTGGCATTTGCCAGCGGTATGGCAGCAATCGATACTGTTATGGAACTTTTCAGGCCTGGAGATCACTTTATTATTGATGAAGATCTTTACGGTGGCAGCATTCGTCTTTTTAATGAGATCAGCAAAAAGAATGGCCTTGAGTACACTGCCATAAACTTGAGTAAAGAGGATATCACTCCTTATATCAAGGATAATACCAAGGCTGTTTATCTTGAGACTCCCACAAACCCAATGATGAATGTTACTGATATAGAAAAGCTTGCCAGGGTGACGAGGGAAAAGAAAATTATTCTTATTGTGGACAACACCTTCCTTTCTCCTTATTTCCAGAATCCCCTTAATCTTGGTGCGGATATTGTTATTCATTCTGGGACTAAGTTTCTTGGCGGACATCATGATACAATCGGTGGTTTTGTGATTGTTAAGGATAATGAGCTTGATGAAAGACTCAGATTTATTTATAAGACAACCGGTGCAGGTCTTAGTCCCTTTGACAGCTGGCTTATCCTTCGTGGAATCAGAACTCTTGCAGTTCGCCTTGACAGAGCACAGGAAAATGCCCTTAAGCTGGCTAATTACTTAAAGACCAACAAGCATGTTACCAAGGTGATTTATCCTGGACTTCCAGAGCATCCTGGATATGAGATCATGAAGAAGCAGGCAAGAGGCTTTGGGGCAATGCTTACCTTTGAGGTAGACAGCAAGGAGTTTGCACATTCTATTCTTAATAATGTTCAGCTGATCTACTTCGCTGAGAGCCTTGGCGGAACAGAAACTTTGATTACCTATCCGATCACTCAGACCCATGCAGATGTTCCAAAGCAGCTCCTTGAAAAGAATGGGATCAATGACAGGGTGCTTAGACTCTCCGTTGGTATCGAGGGCATTTCAGATCTTATCTGTGAGTTTAACAGAGTGTTTGCAATAGCAGAAAAAGAGACAGAAAAATAGTTTTCTGTAACGCTTTAGTGTGTTATCATGTAAAAAATGTTTTTTCGGGGGAAAAACCATGACCATACTACAGCTTAAATATGTAATAGCAATTGATGAAGAATGCTCCATGAGGAAGGCAGCTGACAGGCTCTATGTTTCTCAGCCTGGACTTTCAAGCGCGGTAAGAGACCTTGAAAATGAGCTTGGAATCCAGATTTTTGAAAGAGTCCACAACGGCGTTGTCACAACCTCAGCCGGAGCATCTTTTATTGCCTATGCGCGCCATGCGGTTGAGCAGTTTGAGATTATAGAGAAAAAGTACCTTGATTCCAGGAAGGAAAAGCCCACCTTTTCTGTATCCATGCAGCATTACACTGTTGCTGTTAACGCATTTATCGATACCGTTAAGGAATTTGACTTAGATGAGTATCAGTATTCTATCAGAGAAACCCAGACCAGCGAAGTAATTGAAGACGTTAAGAATTTAAAGAGTGAAGTGGGAGTTATTGCGCTTTCTGACTTTAACAAGAATACCTTCAAGAAAGTATTCGCAGATGCGTCTATTGAGTTCCATGAGCTCTTTACCCGTGACAGCTACCTGTATCTTAGAAAAGATCATCCACTTGCGGACAAAGAAGAGTTATCCCTTGAGGATTTGAAGGATTATCCATGTATGGTATTTGACCAGGGGGACAATACCTCTTTTTACTATAGAGAAGAAGCCCTTGCCACCTATGATTACAAGAAAATAATAAGCACCAACGAAAGAGCTACCTCAATCGAGTTGATGCTTGGTCTTAATGGTTATGCAGTTGGCGCCGCCATGCTTGGGGACAGCCTTAATACTTCTGATATCAAGGCAATCAAGCTAAAGGAGCAGGAGACACTTACTTTTGGATATATCATCCGTAAGGGAAGTTCACTTTCCGAGATGGGCAAGGCCTTTGTAGAAAAGCTTGAGGCTATAAAATAATCAGGCGATTTTCATTTCTTCCAGCTTTTTTACGATGGCAGCCGAGAGCTTTTTGTGACCGGCTTCATCCATGTGCTCATCATCAATTGAACTAGGATTAGCAAAGTCTGAGGCAGCAAGGAATTTGTTGCCTCTTTTTGTTGCGATTCTGGCATATTCTTCTCGAAGTTTTTTGCTTGTTTCGATGGAGTTTTCATCAAACTCTGGATCCTTTTCAGGAAGAAAGACTTCATCTCCGAGACTGATAGGAGAGATGACAAGGATCTTTTCAGGTTCAATATATTTTTCCAGCTCGTCCAGGCAAAGCTCCAACCCTTTTCCTATGGTATGAGAGTTTGCGTTAAAAATCTTTTTACAATCGTTGGTACCAAGCATGATTATGGCACCGTCTAATGGGTAATTGCTTTCTATTGCAAGGGGAAGGATTTCAGCGCCCTTTCTGAAGGGACGAAGCTGATCATCAAAAACAGTGGTCCTTCCACAAAGACCATCCTCTATGAGTCTTATGTCACTTAGCTCTTCCTGAACAAGGCTTGTCCAGCGGATGCCCCAGGGATAGCGCTCTTTTGTTCCAGGAATAAGGCCCCATGTATTTGAATCTCCGAATGCAAGTATATTTCCCATAAGTTTCCACCTCATAATGAAAATCAATAATTAGCAAACTGTTCTGATATAATAATTATGATTTATCATAATGATTTTGTATAATATCCAAAACTGATAGTCAGGTATAACATGTAGCTATCACGCCAGGGTGCGGTTATGATATGAGTTTTGTGAAAGAAGTAATCAGAGGAATTACGATGAAAATATGGTATCACCTTCCGGGACTTTTTGAGTTTTATGAATTCTATAGCGTGTTTCTTCCATTGTTCAGAGGCCATAGGGAATATTTCTATGACTGGTGTGAGATTGGTTCAATCTATGGAGCACCGGGAGACTGCATCTGGGGCGGAGGAAGAGTTGGCTTTGGAGATGCGGATCCAGAGAAGGTAGCTGCATTAATGAAGGAGTATGGCATTTCTGCAAGACTTACCTTTAGTAATTCGCTTCTGCGTGAAGAACACTTATTGGACAAAAAGTGCAATGCTTTATGCGCTCTTTTTGAAAATGGGGATAAGGTTAAAAATGGTATCATTGTTCATTCAGACCTGCTTCTTGATTATATAAGGGAAAACTACCCGGGATACTATTTTGTTTCTTCTACAACCAAGGTAATCACAGACTTTGACGAGTTTGCCAAGGAACTTGAACGAAGTGAGTATCGTTTTATAGTCCCGGATTTTAGACTTAACAAAGAATTTGATAAACTGAATGCTTTATCAGATGAGCAGAAGAATAAAGTGGAGTTTTTATGTAACGAGTGTTGTTACTTTGGATGCTACGACAGAAAGAAATGCTATGAAAATGTCAGCAGAAAGAGCCTTGGAGAAGAGTGCGAAGATCACATCTGCGTATCACCTGATGCTTCAAAGGGATACCGCTTTTCTGATGCCATGAAGAATCCAGGCTTTATTGGAATCGAAGACATTCAAAATAAATATGCGCCCTCAGGATTTTCTAATTTCAAAATCGAGGGGCGCAGTCTTGGTAGTGCTATTGTTCTTGAGTTTCTTCTTTACTACATGGTTAAACCGCAGTACCAGCTAAATGTCAGAGAAGAGATCTACCTGGACAGCATGCTGGATCTGTTTTGAACCCCAGGGACGGGGTTAGCGGTTCATTTGAATACCATCTGGGCGAAGTTATAAAAGCCAAGGTACCAGATGTGGAAGTCGTGACCTCCGTCAAGCTCCTGCCACATGAAGTTTTCTCCGTCGACAAACTGATCTGAGAGAGAAGGCAGATTTTTTGCAGCAGCAGCGGCGCTGGTGTAGGCCGTTCTATCCTGAAGTCCACATATGCTATAGAAGAAGTTTACAGGATATTCGCTCTTTGATACTATATCAGCTGTCTTGGATGCAATGTTACTTGATGGGGCTGCTGAGAAAGCACCGAAGTAGCTGAACATATCAAGACATTCCCCGATTCCAATATTAATTGTCTGCATGCCACCCATGGATAATCCGGCAATGGCTCTGTGGTCACGAGCAGCTGATAGATCATAGCCCTCACTGTAATCGGCGTAGGTGCTGTAGTGTGAATCGATGTATGGAATCAGGTCATTTCTAAGTTCCTGTCCAAAGAGGTAAAAGGCATTTGTTGCTGAACCTGGCTCTCCGCCAATTTCGCAGGCTCTTCCGTTTGGAGTTACTACTATAAAGCCTTCAATATCTCCGTAGAAAGCAAGGTTATCCATCAGTGCCTTTACTCTTGAATTATTCTTATTCAATCCCCATTCGTTTTCATTTCCTCCAATGCCATGAAGGAGGATCATAACATTATATTTCTTGTCTTCGCTATAACCTGCAGGAAGATAGACATTAGCTTTTTTGGTGATTTCACCGCCATCTCCGGCATAGTTATGAGATGGATACTCAATGGCTTCTACAGTGCCTGAGCCTTCATCGGTTCTCATTACAGTGTATTTGGGAAGAACCTTTTCACCAATTTCAGCCTTGGCGTCAGCGGCGCTTGTAGTACCAGCCTCGGCTGCAGCGCTTGAGGCTTCAGAAGCTGAGATTGCATCCTCTGTATAAGATGTCTCATCCTTTATTGCTTCTGCAACAGCAGAAGGAATGCTGTCTTCTGAGTTTGCTGTATCGGTACCATCCGCTGTTGCTACTGCGCTACTAGCTTCTGTTGCTACAGTGTTACCAGCCTCTGTTGCTACAGCGTTACCAGCCTCTGTTGCTACAGAGGCATCATTGGTGCCGGCGACCTGACCAGTCTGTCCACACGCGCATAGCATAGATAAGTTAATTGCGATTAGTCCTAATAATAATTTCTTTTTCATAGTATTTCCTATTTCCTTAATATTTATTTGCAAAGTATAGTGTATACAAGTCGAGTAGAATCTTCTAATCAATTATTTTCGTAGTTATAACAGATATTGCTCTTATAAAGATATATCTTTTTCTATACATTACGGCTTAGAATATGAAAAGAACGTTAGAGCGGTAAGAATAGCCCTGGTATTACCGCCTGACATGATAATAGTAGAACTAGGCTGTATGAATTTGAAAAGAATTACGGCTTAGAATATGAAAAGAACGTTAGAGCGGTAAGAATAGTCCTGAGCATTACCGCCTGATACAAAAATATTGGAACTAGGCTGTATGAATTTGAAAAGAATTACGGCTTGGAATATGAAAAGAACGTTAGAGCGGTAAGAATAGTCCTGGTATTACCGCCTGACATGATAATAGTAGAACTAGGCTGTATGAATTTGAAAAGAATTACGGCTTGGAATAGGAAAAGAGTGTTAGAGCGGTAAGAATAGTCCTGGCATTACCGCCTGACATAATAATAATAAAAATAATAAAAATAATAAAAATAATAGAAAAACGCGGAAAAACCAGTAATATCTGGTCATCTTCCGCGTTTTATATTATCTTTTAGAATTTAGAATCCGTTCAGCCCACGTGCTTTAATTCCTTTTTGGAAGGAAGTGGAAGTATGTCTGCCTTTGCCAGGGCAGGACGAAGCGCATTGTAAAGAACAATGGCAATTACTGAGTTTATCGCAGCGTTAATAAGTGTTGCATAGGTTGTAACTGCTACAAGAGCTTTGATGGCAGATGCGGCCTTTTCTGCATTTGGGAACAGAAGTGTGTACCATACATATTTAAGTGATGGCTCAAATACGCAGTTAAAACCAAGGCCGGCGATGGTTGCAAGCACTGACCATTTTACAATCTGGCTCTTTTTGTGATCATCTGTGATATGACCAATTTTGTGAGCAACAAGTCCAACAACAAGTCCGATAACAAGCTTTGTGATGAAGGTTCTTGGTGCGGATGCTGCGTAGCCGCCAAGTATATCTGCAAGAGAAAGACCGATTGCTCCGGCAAGTCCGCCATAAGGGCCTCCTAAAAGAAGTGCGCCAAGAACTACAAATGCATTACCGATGTGAACCTTGGTTCCGTTTGCATTGATTGCTGGAAATATAGCATAGCCTACATAGCAAAGAGCAGCCATAAGTCCTGCGTAGGTGATTTTTACGACCTGATTCTTTTTCATAACTTCGTTCTCCTCCTAAGGTGTGGATTATAGTATTGACTTTCAAGTTGCACTTACTATATCATCAAACTGGTAGCATTAAAAATATCAGTTTTAGAAAAATTAATATAACCAGATGAAAAATACAAAAAGATACCTAAATATATATGAACAGGTCCGGGAGGACATAATAGAGGGAAGATTTCCCAAGGATGCTAAGCTCCCATCCAAACGCGTAATGGCTGAGAGCATGGGTGTCAGTGTGATCACTGTTGAACATGCCTATGAGTTATTGGTGGAAGAAGGGTACATCATGCCCCGTGAAAAGAGCGGATACTTCGTTATCTTTGATGACAGGGAGATTTATACGCCTTCGTCAAATCTGAAAAAGACATCCAATAGAACTGTAGTCCCAGGAAAAACTGAAAATCCGACCAGAGCCAAAGACAAAGCCGGCAATAAGATTGAGTTTTCATATTCCATTTATGCCAAAACTGTTCGAAGAGTCCTAAGCGAATATGATGACTATATCATGGAAAAGTCCCCGCAGAAGGGGAATATGAGACTTCGAATGGCTTTGTGTGAATATCTGTCCAGAAGCCGAAGAATCAGTGTGCAGCCAGAGCAGATAGTTGTCGGTGCCGGAGCAGAGTATTTGTATGGTCTTGTGGTGCAGACCTTTGGAAGAGAGATTTCCTATGGTATCGAAAGTCCGTCCTATCAGAAGATTGCCAAGGTTTATGTATCAGGCGGCGCAAGCATCGAGATGCTAAGGCTTACAGATGATGGAATTGATTCTGGAGATCTCTGGGCCGGTAAAATGAGAGTGTTGCACATAACTCCCTACAGGAGCTTTCCTAGTGGAGTAACCGCATCAGCTTCCAAGAAGCGAGAGTACCTCAAGTGGAGTCAGAAGACAGATTCGATAATTGTGGAGGACGACTTTGAATCTGAGTTTACTCCCAGTAGAAAACCTGAGGAGACACTTTTTTCTATAGATAAAGAGGGAAGAGTTATTTATGTTAATACCTTTACTCAGACCATAGGTAGCTTTGTAAGGTGCGCATACATGGTGCTTCCTGAAAGGCTACTGGGGCTTTTCGAGGAAAAAACGGGCTTTTACGAGTGCCCTGTTCCTACGCTGGATCAGCTTGTTCTGGCTGAGCTTATTGAAAGTGGTGATTTTGAAAGACATATTAACAGAGTTAGAAGAAATAACAGGAAAGCAGGCACGAACAAACTTTAAAAATGTGTCCGCGATACACGCACATTTGTCTTTTTACACAATAAATCATTTTTGAAAAGGAAAGATTTGTGCAAAAATTGGGTTGTTTGAAATCTTTATCTATGTTAAGTTTTTTATATCTTTTTAAGACTTTAATTCGTAAAAGCGACAGGTAAATAGGAGAAAACTACAATGGCGCAGTTATGGGGCGGAAGATTCACCGGGAGTATAAATGAACTTGCCTGGAATTTTAATGCATCGATCACTTTTGACAAGAGATTTCTTGAAGTGGATGTAAGGGGCAGCAAGGCTCACGCATCAATGCTTGCCAAGCAGGGGATCATTACTCAGGAAGAAAAGGATAAGATCATAGAGGGTCTGGATTCTATACTTGCCGATGTTAAGGACGGGAAGCTGGAGATCACTACCAAATATGAAGATATCCATAGTTTTCTGGAGGCTAACCTTATAGAGAGGATTGGCGATGCCGGCAAGAAGGTTCACACGGGAAGAAGTCGTAATGACCAGGTAGCCCTTGATATGAGACTTTACGCCAGAGACGAGGTTGAGCATATGTCCGAGCTTTTAAAGAATATGCTCAGAACTCTTGACGCCCTGATGAAGGAAAATCTGGAAACTTATATGCCAGGCTTCACTCATCTTCAGAAGGCACAGCCACTAACTCTTTCTCATCATCTTGGCGCTTATTTTGAGATGTTCAAAAGAGATTTCCTTAGAATGAAGGATATCTATGAGAGAATGAATTATTGTCCTCTTGGAGCAGGAGCTCTTGCAGGAACTACCTATCCGTTGGATAGAGAGTATACCTCGCAGCTTCTTGATTTCTACGGACCTACACTTAACAGCATGGACTCAGTTTCTGACAGAGACTATCTTATTGAGTTTATGTCAGCGCTTTCTACCATAATGATGCATCTTTCAAGATTTAGTGAAGAAGTTATCATTTGGAATTCCAACGAATATCAGTTTATAATAATAGATGATGCTTATTCTACCGGATCAAGCATTATGCCTCAGAAGAAAAATCCCGATATTGCCGAACTTGTAAGAGGCAAGACCGGAAGAGTATATGGTGATCTTTTATCACTGCTTACTACGATGAAGGGGATCCCACTGGCATACAACAAGGATATGCAGGAGGACAAAGAGGCATTCTTTGATGCGGTTGACAATACATCGAATTGTTTAGCACTTTTTACCGATATGATAGCAACCGTTAAGTTCAATAAAGATGCTATGATGAAAAGTGCAATGATGGGATTTACAAACGCAACGGATGCTGCGGATTATCTTGTTAACAAGGGAATGCCATTTAGAGATGCCCATTCAGTTATAGGAAGGCTTGTTCTTTATTGCATCGATAAGAAGTGTGCAATTGATGATCTTTCATTAGATGAACTTAAGAAATTCTCCGATAAATTCGACAAAGATGTATATGATGCAATCAGCCTTAAGACCTGCGTTGAAAAGCGTCTGACAATCGGAGCTCCAAGCCCTGAGGCGATGAAAATAGTCCTTAAGAAGAATGAGGAATTTCTTAATTCGATATAATTACGTAAATAAAAATCTTAATAATATATGATATGAGAGGAGTTTATTATGAGCGAGAAGTTGAAAGTTGCAGTACTTGGCGGAACAGGAATGGTAGGACAGAGATTTATCTCTATTATCAACAACCATCCATGGTTTGAGGTTACAACAATTGCTGCAAGCCCAAGAAGCGCAGGACAGACCTATGAAGAGGCTGTTGGAAACAGATGGAAGATGGATGGAGAAATACCTGCTTCTGTAAAGAATCTTGTAGTTAAGGATGTTACTGATGTTAAGGGCGTTTCTGAGGATGTTGATTTTGTTCTTTCTGCAGTAAATATGTCTAAGGATGAGATTAAGCATATTGAAGAAGAGTATGCAAAGACTGAAACACCGGTTGTTTCAAACAACTCAGCTCATAGATGGACACCTGATGTTCCTATGATCATTCCTGAGATCAATCCTGAGCACATGGATGTTATTGAATTCCAGAAAAAGAGACTTGGTACAACTAACGGCTTCATTGCTGTTAAGCCAAACTGCTCAATTCAGAGCTACACACCTGCTCTTACAGCATGGAAAGAGTATGAGCCATACGAGATGGTAGCTACAACATATCAGGCTATTTCAGGTGCAGGAAAGAATTTTGAGGAGTGGCCGGAGATGGTAGGAAACGTAATTCCTTTCATTTCAGGAGAAGAAGAGAAATCTGAGAAGGAGCCACTTAGAATCTGGGGTAAGGTTGAAAATGGTGTGATCGTTCCAGCTGACGACGTGAAAATCACATGTCAGTGTATCAGAATTCCTGTTCTCTATGGACATACAGCAGCTTGCTTTGTAAAATTTAAGAAGAACCCTACAAAGGAAGAACTTGTTGAAAAGCTTGTTAACTTCGCAGGACTTCCACAGAAATTGCAGCTTCCTTCAGCTCCAAAGCAGTTCATTCAGTACATGGAAGAGGATAACAGACCTCAGGTTACTCTGGATGTTAACTATGAAAATGGAATGGGCGTAAGCATTGGAAGACTCCGTGAGGATACAATCTATGACTGGAAGTTTGTAGGATTGTCACACAACACTCTCCGTGGCGCAGCTGGTGGTGCTGTTGAGTGTGCAGAGCTTCTCAAGGCCAGCGGATACATTAACAAGAAGTAATTAGTGTTTGTGAAAAGTGTGGGGTTATGGGAGCGTATAGACAAAGTGATCTTGATTTTTTGAACAGGTATTATGAGAGCGGCGAGTCAAATATTCTTGTGGCCTATGGCCACAGGAATATTGATTATGGCACTATTATTCCTAAGTTTATAGAAAACAGGAGAAGCGTTTATTATTTTGCCAGATCTGCTTCAATCAAGGAGCAGTGCTTTTTGTGGGCAAATGAGCTTAGACAGCGTGGTGTTGAAATCTCTCAGTATCCTGATTTTACAGAGATTTTTGAAGCATGCTTAAACAGTGTTGGAAAGAATTCTCTTATTTTTGTAGTTCACAATTTTGAGCTTATCGTAAAAAGCTCAGATTCCTTTATGAAGGAGCTTTCTGATTTCGTTGTCAAAAATGGCAAGCTCAGACAGATCCTTGTTCTTCTTGTAAGTTATGACATCAACTGGGTTGAGAACAGCATGGTTTCAAGCATTGGTGATGCTTCTTCTTCCATAGCAGGCTTTAGGAAGATTAAGCCGTTATCTTTTGCTGAAATGAGAGCTCATTTTTCAAATATGTCCTACAAGGATGCTGTCATGACCTACTCAGTTCTTGGCGGTCAGACCAGGCTTTGGAAGTATTTTGATGATTCCCTTTCTTTCAAAGAGAATGTATGCAGGAACTTCCTTGATAACAGGGCTTTCCTTTATAAGGAGGCAGAAAGACTTACTGCTCATAACTTAAGAGAAACTGCTGTTTATCATACAATTCTTTGTGAAATGGCAAGAGGTGTAAATAAGCTCAACGATCTATATCATGCTACCGGATTTTCAAGAGCCAAGATATCAGTTTATCTTAAAACGCTTATACATCATGATTTTGCTTATAAAGCGTATTCGTTTGGAAACGCTGGTAGAGAAAATGTTGTAAAAGGCGTCTACAAAATCTCAGATCCGCTAGTAAATTTCTACTTTAGGTTTATTTATCCTAACGAAACGGACCATATTCTGATGCCGCCGGACAAGTTTTATGATATATTTATATCTGCGGGAATGCAGAGCTATGTCAACGACTATTTCAGACTTATCTGCAGGGAATATCTCTTCAAACTTGAGGAGCGGGGTCTGTTCCCATTTGAGATTAGCGATGAGGGTCAGTGGCTTGGCAAAGAAGGCGACATTGATATTATCATGCAAAGTGATACAGGGGAAACTGCACTTGCCATGTGTTTTTATGGCAGAATGGCAACCCATGATGACCTGAAGAAAGTTTATTCCTGCGCAAAAAAGGCAAAACTTGAGGGAGATGTAATCTATCTTTTTTCAACGGTAGGCTTTGATGCGTGGCTACAGGATGCGTCCATGAAATCATCTGAAAGCCTTAAGTTGATCGGCATAGATGAACTGACTAATGGCTAATAAATCTTTAATTATAACTGAGAAACCTTCAGTAGCCCGTGATTTTGCAAGGGTATTGGGAGTTAGTGGCAATAAAAACGGCTACATAGAAAATGATACATACGTAATTTCCTGGTGCTATGGTCATCTTGTAGAGATGGCATACCCAGAGGTTTACGATGAGAAGTACAAGAAATGGAAGCTTGAAGATCTTCCATTTTTGCCGGAAAACTATAAGTACGGCGTTGTTGAGAGTGCAAAAGACCAGTACAAGGTTGTCAATTCTCTTCTTCACAGAGAGGACATTGACAAAGTGTACTGGGCTGGAGACTCGGGAAAAGAAGGACAGACCATAGAAGAAAATATCCGTAACTATGGTGGTGTCAGAGAGGGTATGACTGAGCTTAGAGTCTGGATTGATTCACAGACAGACGATGAGATCAAAAGAGGCATAAATGAAGCCAAGCCTATGTCTGACTACGCACTTCTTGGTCAGTCCGGCATAATGAGAACCATAGAGGACTACAGCCTTGGAATTAATTTTTCCAGGGCACTTTCTGTTAAATACGGCAAAATGATAAATGACGCAGCAGCAACGTCTTCCTACACAGCAATTGCGATAGGAAGGGTTATGACCTGCGTTCTTGGCATGGTTGTAAACAGAGAAAGAGAAATCCGTGACTTTGTAGAAACACCTTTTTACAGAGTAGTAGGTGCTTTTTCTGAAACAGGCTTTAACGCTGAGTGGAAGGCTGTTGAGGGCTCTGACTATTTTGAGTCACCACTTCTTTATAAGGAAAACGGCTTTAAGAAGGAAGAAAATGCGAAGGAGCTTATAGATAAGCTTTCCGGGCAGAAGGCTTTTATCGACAAGATTGAAAAGGGCAAGACCACCAAGAAGGCTCCGCTTCTTTTTAACCTGGCTGAGCTCCAGGCGGAGTGCTCCAAGATATTTAAGATAAGCCCTGCTCAGACTCTGAATGTTATTCAGGAGCTTTATGAGAAGAAGCTCACCACCTATCCAAGAACTGACGCAAGAGTTCTTACAACTGCGGTGGCAAAGGAGATAACTAAGAATATCAGAGGCTTGTCACAGGTGCCTGAGATTTCCGGATATGTAAAGAATGTTTTGGAAAATGGCCTTTATAAAGGGCTGGAGAAGACTTCATATACGGATGATTCCAAAGTTACTGACCATTATGCAATCATACCAACTGGTCAGACTGGTGCGATTGGCTCGTTGGCGCCACTTGCTAAATCAATTTATCTTCTTATATGTAAGAGATTTTTATCAATCTTTTACCCATCAGCTGAGTACAAGACTGTAAAGGTGCAGATAAAATCAGGAAATGAGAAGCTTTTCGCTTCTGCCAAGGTGCTTGTTAAACCAGGCTATCTTGAGGTTGCAGGTATTCCTGCGCCCAAGGAAAATGCTGACAACGCCGATGGTGATGAGGTTATGTCCAAGGAAGAGTTTATCGCCTTTATTGATACAGCAAATGAAGGCGATGAAATTCTGGTAAAGGGCTATGAGATAAAGGAAGGAAAGACTTCTCCTCCAAAGCGTTATACCTCAGGAAATCTTATTCTTGCCATGGAGAATGCTGGAAATCTCATAGAGGACGAAGAGCTTCGCGAGCAGATAAAGAAATCAGGAATCGGAACCTCTGCCACAAGAGGCGAGATTATTGAGAAACTTGTAAGGATAGGCTATCTTAATCAGAATAATAAGACTCAGATCATTTCTCCTGAAAAGCTTGGAGAGATGATTTATGAGGTGGTTAAGCTTTCAGTTCCAACTCTTCTTAACCCGGAGATGACAGCCAGCTGGGAGAAGGGCCTTGAAGGCATTGTTAATGGCTCTGTTGATTTTGGTGATTACAGGAAAAAGCTTGAGGACTACATCAGACGAGAAACCGGCAAGATGATCCAGTACGATCTGACGCCTCAGATTGTTACCAATATCAATCAGTTTACCGGTAAGAACTCCAAGGGAATCGCTGCAAGGAAGGCAATCGGAATAAAGTGTCCTGTCTGCGGAGGTGAGCTTACGACCACATCCTTTGGTTATGGCTGTAGCAATTATTTTAATGAACAGATAAAATGTGGCTTTAGCGTGGGCAAAATTGCCGGAGTAGACCTTTCGGAAGAGGATTTCAAGAAACTCATGACGGAAGGAAAGACGGGAATTATAGATGGCTTTGTTGGCAAGAATAAAAAGCCTTTCAAAGCAGCCCTTGTAATGACAAAGGATGAAAATGGAAAGCCTACTGTAAGCTTTGATTTTTCAGAGGTTCCTATCGAATATGTAGAAGACCTTTCCTGTCCTGCCTGCGGCGGAAGACTTGTTAAGACAGGCTACGGAATCACCTGTGAAAACAGGACAAAGGAAGAAAATTCCTGTTATTTCAGTATCGGTGAGATTGCGGGGAAGAAGCTTGATGATGCTACACTCAGAACACTTATTACTGAGAGGAAAACTGATGTAATTAAGGGCTTTAAGTCCAAGGCGAAAAAGAGCTTTGATGCAAAGCTTGAGCTTAAAACGGGCGAAGATGGAAAGCTTACCATCGTTTTTGATTTTGACGGAATAGAGCCGGAGTATCTTAAGGATGTAGTATGCCCGGACTGCGGCGGAAGGATCATGAAGAAGGGATCCGGCTTTGGCTGTGAGAACTTTAAGGCTGATGATCCACAGTCTTGTAAGTTTTTCCTTGGAAAGATAGCACAAAAGCAGCTCTCAGAAAAGGATGTTTTAGAGCTTTTAAAGGAAGGTCATACTTCCACAATCCGTGGATTTAAAGGAAAGAGCGGAAAGAAGTTTGATGCTTGCCTCCTTCTTAAGAAAAACGAAGAAGGAAAGAGCGAAGTAGCGTTTGACTTTGAAAACGTTGAAGCTAAGACAGTCAAAGATGTTGTTTGTCCTGTCTGCGGCGGAGAGATAGTTAAGACGCCTTTTGGCTATGGTTGCAAGAATTACAATAAGGAAAATCCTGAGGCGGGATGCCGCTTTAATATAGGTCAGATTGCTGGAGTTAAGCTCAAGGATGCCCAGGTTAAGGAGCTGTTGTCTACGGGACAGACCTCCAAGATAAGCGGCTTTAAGTCCAAAACAGGAAAGCCATTCGAAGCCTGCCTTGCGCTTAGCAAGGATGAAGAAGGCAAGGTCTCCGGAATCAAGTTTGTCTTTGAAAGCGAGGACGAACTTATGGAGGGACTTAAGTGTCCTAAGTGCGGTTCTTCTATTATTAAGGGGCATATGGGATACCGATGCGCATCTTACAAGAATTCTGGCGCTATACCTGAAAGCTCTACCGATGTTGAATCAAATGCAGTAACGGATACAAATGAGGGTAGTGAATCAGGAAGTGAAGCAATGAATTTGACTAAGGAAGGCTGCAGATTCTTTGTGGGCAAGATAGCCGGTGTTGAGCTTTCTAAGGAGCAGTTTACAAAGCTTGTTACTGACAAAGAAACAGATAAGATATCAGGCTTTATGAGTAAGAAGGGCACAACCTTTGATGCCAAGCTAAAGTTTGATGAGAACTTTAATTTAGTTTTTGAATTTGATAATAACAATTAAGCATTTTATGCGGAAAGAGGTGAAATATGGGAATAAACAGTATCGACGCAGAAGATGATCAGTTTGCATATCGCTATGATACTCAGCTTCTGATTGACAGAAGAGACAAGGACCTTGATGAGGATGAGATTTCAGATTACATCACAGAGCACTTTGAGGGCAATTCTCTCATAGCAGCTGGAGATGAGGATCTTGTTAAAATACATTTTCATACTAACGAGCCTTGGAAGGTTTTGGAGTACTGCAATACAGTCGGAGAGATTTACGACATTGTAGTTGAGGATATGATCAGACAGTCAAACGGACTTCAGGGTTGATAACAGTAGATTGAATATTAGTAAGGGGTTTAGATATGGAAGAATTCAAAGTATCAAATATGTACGATTTAAACGAAACAATCGCTGCAGATTTCATGAAGACCAAGGAGTACCCTTGGGAGCTTCTTGCAGGAATCAAGGATTATATCATCGAGCTTGGTAATAAGCTTCCTGCAGATAAGTATGAAAAGAGAGGCGAGAATGTCTGGGTTGCAAAGAGCGCCAAGGTTTTTGATTCAGCATACCTTGGAGGACCTTGCATCATCGATGAGGATGCAGAGGTTAGACAGTGCGCATTTATCAGAGGCAGCGCTATTGTAGGAAAGGGAGCAGTAGTTGGTAACTCTACAGAGCTTAAGAACGTAATCCTCTTTAACAAGGTTCAGGTTCCTCATTACAACTATGTTGGCGACTCAATCCTTGGCTTCAAGTCTCACATGGGTGCTGGCTCAATCACATCAAATGTAAAGAGCGACAAGACACTTGTTACAGTTAAAAATGGCGCTGATGACCAGGTAGAAACAGGTCTTAAGAAAATGGGCGCTATGCTTGGAGATAATGTAGAGGTTGGCTGTAACTCAGTTCTTAACCCTGGAACTGTTATTGGAAGAAACAGTAATGTATATCCGCTTTCATGCGTTCGTGGCTGCATTCCTGAGGGGCATATTTTCAAGGATAAGGACCATATTGTTCCTAAGGCTTGATAATATAATAAAAGTTTTGTTAAAAATATATCAGTAGCCATTGAATTTAGGGCGAAAGTATGTAAAAATAATGGTGGTCTTTTTCGACCATTCTAAAAAACGTGAGTAGGTAATGAAAGTTACTTTACAATACGAAAGGAGATTTTTCACATGATTTACTCAACAGAGGTAAAAAACATGTGCCCTGTAACACAAGGGGTACACCATGGCGCTGCTCCCATTCCGGAAGAGGCTAAGTGGGTTAAGTCAAAAGAAATAAAGGACATCTAAGGCTATACACATGGTATTGGCTGGTGT
>JAEEGL011983472.1_pt1 | contig 18251 bp, 11 predicted proteins | sample 9134231 | NCBI WGS metagenome assembly JAEEGL01 (sample SAMN16246548, study PRJNA631951) | gut metagenome | biome: gut microbiome; feature: rumen; material: fiber-attached | host: Bos | place: Iran: Karaj | collected 2018-10 | reverse complement strand
GCCGTATTTGATGGTCTCGGTCACGGGCAGGCTCTCCACGACGCTCCATCTGAGTCCTGCCGCCTCGATGTATTCGCGCAGGTCGCGAATGGCCTCGCGTGTCCACACCTCGCCCAGGGGCACATCGTGGAGTGCGGTCACGATGCCTTCAACACCAATCTGTCGGAGCATCGCGAGCGTTATCTTGTCGTTCTTACCGAACCATCGCCATGTCTTTTCCATAAATTCGAATAAAAAAATAATGGTTTAACAGCTTTATTGTGGCACAAAGATACATAAAAGTTGAAAGTTGAAAGTCGAAAGTCGAAAGTTTTTCTATCTAATCATACATTTTTCAATCATCAATCATCAATCATCAATAAAAAACTGTACCTTTGCCCTCGAAATCAAGACCAATGACTATGCATCGACATTCATGCCTCACCCTCATTACTTCGTTTGCCATCCTGACCCTATTGGCGCTGCAACCCGTTCGTGCCCAGCGGACGACCTTCGAGTCAGCCCGCGAAGCCGTAGACAATATGCGCATCGGATGGAACCTGGGCAACACGCTCGACAGCAACTCCGGCGACACGCTGAATATGTGGATCGAACACTGGACAGACCGCACCCCTGCCGCCTACGAGAAAGCGTGGGGGCAGACCGTGGTGAAACCGGAACTCATGAAGTTGTTCAAGGAGGCTGGTTTCAATGCCATACGCGTACCGGTCACCTGGTATCCTCATCTGGAAGCCAAGTTCAAGTTTACCACGTCGAGCAACAGCAACTGGTATCCGTGGAAGGACGACCTCGGCACGAAGGTACAGACGGCATGGATGCAGCGCGTCAAGCAGATCGTGGATTACGTCATCAGTCAAGGGATGTACTGCATCCTGAACATACACCACGACACAGGTGCCGCCAACACGGCGTGGCTCATCGCCGACGAGGGAGTCTTTGCCGCCCAGCGCCCTCGCTACGAAGCCATCTGGAAGCAGATTGCCGAGGTGTTCAAGGACTACGACGAGCACCTGCTGTTCGAAGGCTACAACGAGATGCTCGACGTGAAACGCTCGTGGTGCTTCGCCTCCTTTGCCGCCGACGGACGCTACAACGCCGCCATCGCCAAGTCTGCTTACAACGCCATCAACGCCTATGCCCAGAGCTTCGTCGATGTCGTGCGCGCCACGGGCGGCAACAACGCGCAGCGCAACCTGATCGTCTCGACCTACGGAGCGTGCGACGGCAACGGCACCTGGAACAACCATCTGCTGGATCCGCTGAAGCAGATGAAACTGCCCAACGACCCAGCCGGACAAGGACATCTCATCTTCGAGGTCCACAGCTACCCCGACGTGAGCAACCTCAGCAGCGCCAAGAGCGCCCTGCCCACCACCATCAACAACATCAAGACGCATCTGGCCTCCAAAGGCGCACCCGTCATCTTCGGAGAATGGGGCACCAGCACCGAGGAAGCCTACAAGAACAAGCGCAGCAACCTGCTGTCCTTCGCCCGATATTTCGTGGAACAGACGAAGCAGGCCGGGATGGGCACGTTCTACTGGATGGGCCTCTCCGACGGCGCTGACCGCGACAAGCCAGCCTTCACGCAACCCGACCTCGTGGATGCCATCGTCAAGGGCTACTACGGCGAAGGGGGCGTGGTCGGCATCGAAAGCCCCGCCGACGACACCATACCTCAAAAGCACGGAGAGGCTGCCACGTGGTACAACCTCTCCGGCCATCGCATGCCTGCCAACGCTCGCCTCAAGGGCATCTACATCGTTGGCGGCAAGAAAGTCTTTGTCAAATAATTTACAGCTCCACCTTCTTGTAACGCGGCACGAGCGTCTTCATGCACATCCACGCGATGAGATAAGCTACGGCGCAGTAGCAGAAGACGATCATGTAGCCCGCTTCCTTGCCGTCAAAGCCCAGGAACTGGAAGGCAGCGCCTTGTGCTTCGCTGTAGTCGAACAGCCAGCCGGCACCCTTGTTGATAGCGAAGGAGGCAATGCCGCCCGTCATGGTGCCGATGCCCGTGATGGTGGCTATGGCACTCTTTGGGAACATATCGCCCACAGTGGAATAGAGGTTGGCCGACCACGACTGATGACCAGCTCCAGCCAGTCCGATGATGATGGCAGGCCACCAGGCACTGTACTGTCCCAAGGGCTGAGCGAAGAGGGCGAAGATAGGCAAAAGAGCAAACAGGAACATGGCGCGCAGACGTCCTGCGTAAGCCTCCATACCACGACGTTCAATGAAGAACTTAGGCAGGTAACCACCAGCAGCAATGCTCACGAGGGTGACGATGAGATAAACCACGAAAATCAACGTGGCGCCCATCGCCGAGTCGCTGCGATAGCCGTACTGGTCGGAGAAATAGGCCGGCGCCCAGAACAGCAGGAACCACCACACGCCGTCGGTGAAGAACTTACCGCAGATGTAGGACCAGGTGTGACGAAGGGTGAAACATCTCCAGAGGGGGATAGAGCCATTGGCACTGGCCCCCTCTACGGCCCCCGAGGGGGCTTCTGTTGTTGTGCTGATAGAGGACGAAGCATCCGTGTCCCCCTCGGGGGACGACAGGGGGGCTGCCATCTCGTCCTGATTGATATACGCCAGTTCCTCGCTATTTACATGCTTGCTCGCCTCGGGTTTCTCGTACATGAAGAACCAGAAAACCATCCAGAGGAAGCCGAGACCGCCAATGATGATGAAGGCCCATTCCCAACCGTAGGCACGGGCGAGGAAGGGGATGGTGACGGGTGCCACGAGGGCGCCAACGGAGGCTCCACTGTTGAAGATGCTGGTGGCGAGCGCACGGTCTTTCTTGGGGAAGTATTCAGCAGTGACCTTGATGGCAGCAGGGAAGTTGCCGCTCTCACCGATAGCCAACACCATGCGACAGGCCATGAACAGCCAGACCGAGGTAGTGGAAATGGCCAAAGCCAACGTGCTACCTGCCTCAACCAAGCGCAGTGCCTCAACGCTCTCGAGGCCGTGAATATTCATCGTCAGCCAACCACAACCCGCATGCAGACAGGCACCTAGGCTCCACACGAAGATGGCAATGAGATAACCTTTCTTCGTGCCGACCCAGTCAATGAACTTGCCCGAGAAGAGGCTCACGAAGGCATAAAAGATGGAGAAGGCGGCTGTGATGCTGCCGTAGTCGGAGTTGGTCCAATGAAACTCCGGCGCAATAAAATCTTTCCATGTCAGCGATAGTACCTGACGGTCGAGATAGTTCACTGTGGTGGCAACGAAGAGGAGGCCGCAAAGCCACCAGCGCCAGTTGGAAGAAGACCCTCTATTTGACAATTGACTATTTACCATTTTTTCTGTTTTTTGTCGTTTTAACGTGATAACGATATAACGGTATTACGATTCTATTTTCAAGAGAAGTATTGTTTTGCATTATTGTAGCTAATGTCCTCGACCATCTGCCGCACGCGTTGCTCCTCGTAGCCGGTGAAGGGCAGGAGGCCACGCTCGATGTCGTTGCCGAGGAGGTTGCAGAGGGTGCGACGGAAGTATTCGTGGCGAGGATAGGAGAGGAACGAACGGCTGTCGGTGAGCATACCGACGAAGCGTGAGAGGAGGCCGAGCAACGAGAGGGTGTTCATCTGGCGCTCCATGCCATCCTTCTGATCGAGGAACCACCAGCCCGAGCCCCATTGTATCTTGCCTGCTACGCTGCCGTCCTGGAAGTTACCCAACATCGTGGCGACCATCTCGTTGTCGGCGGGGTTGAGGTTGTAGAGGATGGTCTTCGTGAGATGGTCTTCGCTGTCGAGCAGGTCGAGGAAGCGAGCCATCGCGCGCGCTGTCTGCCACTGGCCGATGCTGTCGAAGCCCGTATCGGGCCCCAGCTGATGCATCATGCGGCTGTTGTTGTTGCGCTGCGCACCGTAGTGATATTGCTGTACCCAGCCCGACTCGCAATCCTGCACGGCGAAGATGTAGAGCATGGCACTCTTGAACTTGCGGATCTCGAGTTCGTCCAGCTCGCTACCGCCCATCACCTTGTTAAATATCACGGCAACCTCGGTGTCGGTGTAAGGCTCGGCATAGAACTCCTCGAGGCCATGGTCGCTGAGGCGGCACCCGTTCTCGTGGAAGAAGTCGTGGCGGCGCTGCAGGGCATCGATGAAATGTCCGAAAGAATCTATATCGACGTTGGCCGCAGCCCCCAGGCGATCGACATAATCCTTGAAGCTGGCAGGGTTCTCCACCGCCATCGCCTTGTCAGGCCGCCAGGCAGGACGCATCTTTGGCATTTGACCATTTGACAATTTACGATTCACAATTTCTTCATCATACGCTTTATGATACCTCAAATCGTCCACCGGGTCATCCGTGGTGCAGACGACCTCCACATTGTAATGACGCATAAGCCCGCGAGCGGTGAACTCGGGGTCGTTCTGCAGGCGGTCGTTGCAGGCATCGTAGATCTCGCGAGCCGTTTCGGGGTTCAGGCGTTTGGTGATGCCGAAGGCGGTCTTCAGTTCGAGGTGCGTCCAGTGGTAGAGGGGATTGCGGAAGCAGTAAGGCACGGTGGCCGCCCATGCCTCGAACTTCTCCCAGTCCGAGGTGTCGGAACCCGTGATCAGGCGTTCGGGAACACCATTGGTGCGCATGGCACGCCATTTGTAGTGGTCGCCACCCAGCCACAGCTCGGTGATGGAACGGAAACGATGGTCATCGGCCACCATCTTGGGGTCGAGATGACAGTGGTAGTCGATGATGGGCTGCGAAGCAGCATGGCGGTGGTAGAGTTCCTGCGCCGTAGCGGTCTCGAGCAGGAAATTCTCGTCCATAAAAGCTTTCATAGGAATCGTTTTTGGTTATTTACAGCGCAAAGATAATGAAAAGTTGATAGTTGAAAGAATAAAACGTGAAAAATGAATGCTTAGGAGCAAAAACTTTCGACTTTCAACTTTCAACTTTCAACTTTTCATTATCTTTGCACCACAATTGGATGAACAATTATGAAAAAAGACAGTTTGATCCTTCAAGACACCTCTTTTGTGGATCTCATGGCACGCCGCATCTTCAATGTGCTGCTCATCGCTAACCCCTACGATGCGTTCATGCTTGAGGACGACGGACGTGTCGATGAGAAGATCTTCGACGAATATGCCAAATTAGGCTTGCGCTACCCTCCCCGATTCATACAAGTAGCCTCCGAGGAAGAGGCACTCCGACAGATGGAGAAATTCTCGTTCGACCTGGTGATCGTCATGCCAGGAACGGACAACAACGACATTTTCGACATCGCCCGCGGCATCAAGAACCAGCAGCCGCAGATCCCCTGCGTGGTGCTCACGCCCTTCAGCCACGGTATCTCGAAGCGTATGGCCGACGAGGATATGTCGGCGTTCGAATACGTCTTCTGCTGGCTGGGCAACACCGAGCTGCTGCTGTCCATCATCAAGCTCATCGAGGACAAGATGAACCTGGAACACGACCTGCAGTCGGGCGTACAGATGATTCTCCTCGTCGAGGACAACGTGCGTTTCTACTCCTCGATCCTGCCCAACCTCTATAAGTTCGTGCTCCAGCAGAGCCTCGAGTTTGCCACCGAAGCCTTGAACTCGCAGCTGGAAACGCTCCGTATGCGCGGTCGTCCTAAGATCGTGCTGGCCCGTAACTACGAGGAGGCCTGGGCGCTCTACGACAAGTTCTCCGACAACACGCTGGGCGTCATCTCCGACTGCCGCTTTCCACGCGAAGGCAAGTTGGACGAGATGGCCGGCATCTGCCTGCTCAAGGCCATTCGCCAGCGCGACGAGTTCGTGCCGCTCATCATGGAGTCGTCGGAACCCGAGAAGACGAAATATGTCGAGGGCATGAAAGTGCGCTTCGTGGACAAGAACTCCAAGAAGATGGCCGTCGATCTGCGCGAACTCATCCTGCGCTATTTCGGCTTCGGCGACTTCATCTTCCGCAACCCGCAGACCCTGGAGGAGGTGGCACGACTGCGCAACCTCAAGGACCTGCAGGACAACATCTTCAAACTGCCTCGCGAGTCGCTGCTCTACCACGTGCAGCACAACAACGTGTCGCGCTGGCTCAGCTCGCGTGCCCTATTCCCCATCGCCGACTTCCTGAAGCGCATCACCTGGAACTCGTTGCAGGACGTGGATCAGCACCGCCAGATCATCTTCGACGCCATCGTCTCGTACCGTCGCATGAAGAACCAGGGCGTCGTCGCCGTGTTCCATCGCGAACGCTTCGACCGTTACTCCAACTTCGCCCGCATCGGCGACGGCTCCCTGGGCGGCAAGGGCCGCGGCCTCGCCTTCATCGACCATATCATCAAACGCCATACCGACCTCTCGGACTACGAGACCGCCGACGTGATGATCCCCAAGACGGTCGTTCTCTGCACCGACATCTTCGACGAGTTCATGGATTCCAACGAGCTCTACCAGATAGCCCTCTCCGATATCCCCGACGAAGAAATCCTGCGCTATTTCCTCCATGCCCGTCTGCCGGCGCGTCTCATCGGCGACCTGATGGCGTTCCTCGACGTCGTCGATACGCCCATCGCCATCCGCTCCAGCTCGCTGTTGGAAGACAGCCACTACCAGCCCTTTGCCGGCATCTATTCCACGTATATGATTCCGCAAGCGCCGGACAAATACGAACGTCTGCACATGCTGTCGGATGCCATCAAGGCCGTGTATGCCAGCGTCTATTATCGTGATTCCAAGGCCTACATGACCGCTACGAGCAACGTCATCGACCAGGAGAAGATGGCGGTCATCCTCCAGGAAGTCGTCGGCGAAGCCCACACCGACCGCTTCTACCCTACCCTCTCCGGCGTCGCACGATCCGTCAACTATTACCCCATCGGCGACGAGAAAGCCGAGGAGGGCATCGTGAACCTCGCGCTCGGATTGGGAAAATACATCGTCGATGGCGGACAGAGCCTGCGCGTATGCCCCGCTCATCCACACCAGGTGCTGCAGACCAGCGAGATGGAACTGGCGCTGAAGGAGACGCAGACGCGCTTCTACGCCCTCGACCTGAGCAATCCCCCCACCGAATTCCTGAAGGACGATGCCTTCAACCTGTTGAAGCTGCGCGTGAACCAGGCCGAGCCCGACGGCACCCTACAGTACATCGCCTCGACCTACGACCCCTACGACCAGGTCATCCGCGACGGCATCTACGAGGGCGGTCGCAAGGTCATCACCTTCTGCGGCGTGCTCCAGCACGGCGTATTCCCCTTGCCGGAACTGCTCCAGAAAGTCATGCGCTACGGCCAGGACGAGATGCGGCGGCCTGTGGAAATCGAGTTCGCCGCCAACATCCACGCCGACCGCACCGGCGAGCTCTATCTCCTGCAGATACGCCCCATGGTCGATAACAAGATGAACCTCGACGAGGATCTCAGCGCCATCGCCGACGCCGACTGTCTGCTCCGCTCGCACAACGCCATCGGCCACGGCATCCTCAACGACATCCAAGACATCGTCTATGTGAAGACCGACAACTGGAGCGCCTCCCACAACCCCGCCATTGCCGCCGAGATCGACAACATCAACCGCAACTACCTCAACGAGGGCCGCAGCTATGTGCTGGTGGGACCGGGACGCTGGGGCAGCTCCGACCCCTGGCTGGGCATCCCTGTCAAGTGGCCTGCCATCTCAGCCGCCAAGGTGATTGTCGAGGCCGGCCTGCAGAACTACCGCGTCGATCCGAGCCAAGGCACTCACTTCTTCCAGAACCTCACGTCGTTCGGCGTAGCTTACTTCACCGTCAACGATTACTTGGGCGACGGCATCTACCGTCAGGACCTCCTGTCCTCCCTGCCGGCGATTGCCGAAACGGAACACGTCAGGGTAGTCCATTTCGAGCAGCCGTTGACCATAAAAGTGGACGGAATGAAAAAAGAAGGGGTCATTATGTGTGAATAGTTATCCTAAATGAGCGTATTTTATGCAGATTTTTCACTTTTTTTTTGGTTCATATACTTTTTATCTGTAATTTTGCGGAAAGATTACAAAGATTTCAAAGAAAGTTTCATTTTTTAACCTAATTATTCACAACATGAAATTTGCAAAATTTCTCCTCGCTGCAGCCCTGATGATGTCAGGACTCAGCGCCAATGCTCAGGAGACTGAACGCATCGAGTTCAATCCCCACATGTTCCTCCAGCTACAAGCCGGAGCACAGTACACCCTGGGTGAGGCCAAATTCAACAAGCTCATTTCTCCCAATGCTCAGCTTGCACTCGGCTACCAGTTCACTCCGGTGTGGGCTCTCCGTCTGGCTGTCAACGGCTGGCAGAGCAAGGGCGGCTTCAAGAGCAACACCACCTACAAGTGGAACTACGTTGCTCCCGGCCTCGACGTTAAGTTCAACCTCGTCAACGCCATCGGCGGCTACAACCCCGACCGCGTGTTCGGCCTGAACATCATCGTCGGTGCTGCTGCCAACATCGGCTTCAACAACGACGATGCAGCCGACCTGGCCCGCACTTATGTCATGCGTAAGCTGTGGAACGGCACCTGCGTCAACCCCGTCGGCCGTGCCGGCTTCGACCTCGACTTCCGCCTCAGCAAGTGCGTCAGCCTCAACCTCGAGTGCATGGCTAACGGCACGCTCGAGCGCTACAACAGCAAGGCTAAGAGCGACAAGAGCAATGCCGACTGGTACTTCAACGCTTTGGCTGGCATCAAGATCGCGCTGGGCAAGACCGAGAACGTCATCCCCGTGGCCGTTCCCGTCGTCATCGAGGAGCCCGCTCCCAAGCCCGAGCCCAAACCCACGCCCAAACCCAAACCCGTCGTGAAGAAGGCTCCCGAGATGCAGACCGAGATCTTCTACTCCATCCGCGAGACCGTCATCCCCGAAAGCGAGCAGGGCAAGGTCAACAACCTCATCGGCTTCCTCAAGGCTAACCCCGAGACGAAGGTCAACGTCACTGGCTATGCTGATGCCGGAACAGGTAACCCCAAGATCAACATGAAGTACTCCCAGGGTCGTGCTGAGAACGTCGCCAAGGCCCTCACCGAGGCTGGCATCGACGCCGCACGCATCACCGTTGACGCTAAGGGCGACACCGTTCAGCCCTTCAGCGAGAACGACAAGAACCGCGTCACCATCGCCATCGCCAAGTAATCCCTAAGCGAACTCCAAAGAAAAGCCCCGTCGAATTGAATCGGCGGGGCTTTTCTCTTATAGATGACTTAATACTTATACCAGTCCCTGAGCCATCATGGCCTTGGCAACCTTCATGAAGCCAGCCACGTTGGCGCCCTTGACGTAGTTGACGGAGCCGTCGGGCTCGGTGCCGTACTTGACGCAGTTCTCGTGGATGTTCTCCATGATCCAGAGGAGCTTGGCATCGACCTCTTCGGCCGACCAGCCCAGACGCTCGGAGTTCTGAGACATCTCGAGACCGCTGACGCTGACGCCGCCGGCGTTGCTGGCCTTACCGGGCGAGTAGAGGATCTTGGCATCCTGGAACACCTTGATGGCACCAGGCGTGGAGGGCATGTTGGCACCTTCGGCCACGGCGATGACGCCATTAGCCACGAGCGCCTTGGCAGCCTCCTCGTTGAGCTCGTTCTGCGTTGCGCAGGGGCAAGCGATGTCGGCCTTCTCGAACCAGGGCTTAGCGCCGTCGCCGACGTACTTGGCCGTGGGATATTCCTCCACGTATTCGCGGATACGTCCACGATAGACGTTCTTGAGCTCCATGATGTAGTCGAGTTTCTTGCGGTCGATGCCGTCGGGATCGTAGATGTAACCGTCGGAGTCGGACATCGTCATGACCTTACCGCCCAGCTGCAGGATCTTCTCGGCGCAGTACTGAGCCACATTGCCGGCGCCCGAGATGAGCACCTTCTTGCCCTCGATGGTGTCGCCCTTGGTGCGCAGCATGGCGCGGAGGAAATAGACGTTGCCGTAGCCCGTGGCCTCAGGACGGATCAGCGAGCCGCCGAACTCCAGGCCCTTGCCGGTGAGCACGCCGCTGAACTCGCGCGTCAGCTTCTTGTACATGCCGAACATGTAACCCACTTCGCGACCGCCTACGCCGATGTCACCGGCGGGCACGTCCACGTCGGGACCGATGTGGCGCGTGAGCTCCAGCATGAAAGCCTGGCAGAAGCGCATCACCTCAGCGTTCGACTTGCCACGGGGGCTGAAATCCGAGCCGCCCTTGCCGCCGCCCATGGGCAGCGTGGTCAGCGAATTCTTGAACGTCTGCTCAAAAGCCAGGAACTTCAGGATTCCGAGGTTCACGCTGGCGTGGAAACGAATGCCTCCTTTGTAGGGGCCTATAGCGTTGTTGTGTTGCACACGATAACCCATGTTGGTCTGCACGTTGCCCTTGTCGTCGGTCCACGTGACGCGGAACTGATATACGCGATCAGGGATGCAGAGGCGTTCGATGAGGTTGACCTTGTCGAACTCGGGGTGTTTGTTGTACTCTTCTTCGATGGTGCCGAGCACCTCTTCGACTGCCTGATGATACTCCGGTTCACCGGGGAAACGGCGCTTCAGGTCTTCCAAGACTAATTTTGCGTCCATTCTTGTGTTGTTTTAGGGGTTGATGATTTAGTTATCTCTGAATTGTGCGACAAAGATATACATTTTATCACAAATAAACCGCATTTTCGTAAAGAAAGTTTAGCAAAAGTGCCAAAATACTTGCGATTTGTCAATTTTATGCATGTTTATGAATACCTATGTACGCTCTATAAGGCGCTATACAGGACGGGCTACAGCCCATCACGACAAGAACCAAGCATAGCATCAAAAGCCTGCCGAAACTTAAATAAAGATTAAATCTTTAATCGCGAATCGCGAATCTCTAATCTTTTTACTACCTTTGCCGACAAAATACGATTCCAAGGCATGAAATTTACACCTTATTATATATATATACTGCTTTTCCTCTGCCTCCCCTTTGGGCTCAAGGCACAGGAAACGGCATCCCCGACCTCGTCCTCGTCACCCAAGCGTGAGATGCGCGCCGTGTGGCTCACCACGCTCAACGGCCTCGACTGGCCCCGTACCAAGGCGACCTCCGAAGCCAGCCGTCGCCGACAGCAGGAAGAGCTCTGCCAGATCCTCGACCGCCTCAAGGCTGTCAACATCAACACCATACTTTTCCAGACACGCGTTCGCGGCAGCGTGCTCTATCCCTCCGACATCGAGCCCTGGGACAATGCGCTCACGGGTAAGTTCGACAGCCATCCCGGCTACGACCCCCTGGCATTCGCCATCGCTGAGGCCCACCGCCGCGGCATGGAGCTCCACGCCTGGATCGTGGCCATTCCTTGTTTCAAACAAGCCGTGGCCAAGCAGATGGGGCCCAAGGGGCTGCTCAAGACCCATCCCGAGCTCCTTGTCAAGCACAACGACATGTACTACCTCGACCCCGGCTTGCCCGCCTCGGCCGATTACCTCACACGCATCTGCCACGAGATCGTCAGCCGATACGACGTCGATGGTCTCCATTTCGACTACATCCGCTACCCCGAAGGTGCCGCCTCCTTCGCCGATGCCAACACCTTCAAGCGCTACGGCAACGGCCGGTCGAAAGCCCTCTGGCGGCGCGAGAACATGAACCGCATCGTACGCCGTATCTACGAGGATGCTCATGCCCTGAAGCCATGGGTGCGCATCAGCAGCTCGCCCGTAGGCAAATACGCCGACCTCAGCCGCTACAGTTCACGCGGATGGAATGCCCGCGATGCCGTGCATCAGGACGCCGAGGGGTGGTTGCGCCAAGGCATCCACGACATCCTTTTCCCCATGATGTACTTCGACGGCGACCACTTCTACCCCTTTGCCGCAGACTGGAAAGAGCAGTCTGCCGGACGTCAGGTGGCACCCGGCCTCGGCATCTATTTCCTCCATCCGCAGGAGAAGGACTGGTCGCTCGGCGTCATTCGCCGACAGCTCAGCTACATACGCGCCCAAGGACTCAACGGACAGGCCTATTTCCGCTCGCAGTTCCTCACCGACAACGTGAAGGGGCTCTACGATTATCTGCGCGACGACTATTATGCCTTCCCAGCCCTCACGCCAGCTTGCTCCTGGCTCGACGACGACCCGCCACTGATTCCCACGGACGTGGCCGTCGGCATCGTTGACGACCAGACCGAGGAGCTGTCGTGGCTGCCGTCAGCCGACAATCTCGGCGGCGGCATACGCTACAACGTCTATGCCTCCCGCGAATGGCCCGTCGATGTCTCGCGTCCGGAGAACCTCGTCGCCACGGCACTTTACGACGCACGCTTCCGCTACAACCGCTTCGCTGCCATGGGCTACTACTTCGCCATCACTGCCATGGACCGTTGCGGCAACGAGAGCGAGCCCATCCAGGTGACCGACAAGGCGTTGATGGCGGCTCAGCAGAAGCTACGCCTCGACGACAGCGGACACGTCATTGGATTCATCGACCATGCCCTCTACCAGCCGCCAAGACAGGGGCTTAAGAGGCCCGAACCGTCCAAACAGAGCAAGACGTCTAAGAAAGCAACAGCGACCAAGCCGAGCACAACGTCCAAGACAACGGCTACGACCAAGGAAGCCGAGAAGCAGACGACAAAGAAGAAACGCACCAAGCTCTACCTGCGGTATTACAACCGTTAGCCTCACACCACAACCCAGCTTCACCGACACAATGAAACGCGCCCTCGTCATCCTCCTGTCCTTCTGCGCTCTCACCACGAAGGCGCAGATTGTCAGGGACAGCGCTATCATTCAGGTCAAGAGCCATATTCCCGACAGCCTGCCGGGCCGCAACATCTTTGCGCGACATATCAACTGGGTGCAGGGTACCGTCCTGGCCCCCTTCCTCGACAACAGCAACGAGGATATACCCAACGACACCACCTATATGATCAAGCCGGGCGAGAAGCTGCGCATCGGCACTGCCTTCAACCTCACGGGAGCCCGCATGACCCTCAACGGCGTCGTCGACGACGAACCCTTCACCATGCCGCTCAACGCGCAGGCCAAGACCTCCGTCAGCCTGAACCTCTGCTATCGGGGACTGTCTATAGGATTTTCCTTCAGCCCCCTGCATCTTGGCGGCAAGAACCACGACACCGAATTCTCCCTCAGCGCCTACAGCGACCGCTTCGGCGGCGACATCCTGTACCATTCCGCCGAGACCTATAGCGGCAAGTTCAAGTTGAACAACGACGACGGCTCCACCATCGAAGTCCCCAGGGGCAGCATCCGACAGAATATCTACGGCCTCAACGGCTACTTCGCCTTCCGATGGAAACGCTTTGCGCTGCCTGCCGTGTTCGACCAGTCGTGGATTCAGCGCCGCAGCGCCGGCAGCGGACTGCTGGGCGGCACGATGATGTTAGTCGATATCAAGAAACTCGTCAGCGCCGAGGACCCCAACCAGCTCAAGTTCCGACTTTTCTTTCCTGCCATCGGTGGCGGCTACGGCTACAACTGGGTATGCGCCCATCACTGGCTCATCCATTTCGACATGCTGCTTGAACTGGTGCCTTACGTCTTCGGACGCACCACCATCGGCACCGAGAGACAGCGTTTTCCTTACACTTATCCGCCCGTCATGGCTGTCGGACGCTTTGGCGTCCAGCACTATTTCCACCGCTGCTTCGCCGGCCTCAAGATGATGTACAACCAGATCACGATAGGTCAGACCGACGAGCTCCAGCTCATCACCAACGAGTGGTACCTCTCCCTCTTTTTCGGCGTACGCATCTGACAAGCCAAGGTTCAGTGGTCAGCAAACATCTGCTATTTAGGTTTGCTGAAACGCTTGCTCATCCCGATGGCACCCGTAGGACATACGAGGCGGCAGAGGTGGCAGCCGACACATTTCACACCGATGATGTGGGGTTGGCGATCGTCGAAGGAGATGGCCTGATGTCCGCCGTCGCGACACGAGAGGAAGCAGCGACCACAGCCTATGCACTTCTCACGATCCACCTTCGGATAGACCATGGTCTCGCGGTCCAGGTCACTCGGCTTCACGAAGTTAGGCAACTGCTCGCCCACGATGTCCTCCAGACGAGCGATGCCGCGCTCCTGAAGATAACGCTGCAAACCCAGCACCAAGTCGTCGATGATGCGATAGCCATACTGCATCACGGCGGTGCAGACCTGCACGTTGTGGCACCCCAGCTGGATGAACTCCAGGGCGTCACGCCACGTCTCGATGCCTCCAATACCGCTGAACTGCACGTTCTTCATGATGGGGTTCGCCGCCATCTCGTAGATGAAACGCAGGGCGATGGGCTTCACGGCACGTCCCGAATAGCCGGAGACCGTCTGCTTGTCGCTCACGGCAGCCTGCGGCGACATCGTGATGCTCTTGATCGTGTTAATGGCCGAGATCGCGTCGGCACCGGCGAAATATGCCCCCATGGCGGGGTTGTTGATCTGAGTGATGTTGGGCGTCATCTTCGGGATGACCGGAATCTTCACGCTGCGCTTCACGTAAGCCGTGTAGAAAGTCACCAGCTCCGGATTCTGACCCACGTCGCTGCCCAAGCCCGCCAGACGCATCTGAGGACACGAGAAATTCAGTTCCACGGCATCGCAGCCCGCCGCCTCGGCCATCTTCGCCAGCTCAATCCATTCCTCCTCAAACTCGCCCATGATCGACGCCACGACAATCTTCGAGGGGTAGTTCTGCTTGAGGCGGCGCAGGATGTCGAAGTCCACCTCGTGGGGGTTCTCCGACAGCTGCTCCATATTGCGGAAGCCCGCAAACGACGTCCCTTCCTTCACCGCATCGAAGCGAGGCGACACCTCGCGGATGTCCTGCTTGCAAATGGTCTTGTAGAACACGCCGCCCCACCCCATCTCGAACGCACGTGCCACCATGTCGTAGTTCGTGCAGATGGCAGACGATGCCAGGAAGAACGGATTCTCGCACGCGATGCCGCAGAAGGTGATGCCCAACGACGGCATCTCGGAGCACGACGTAGCCTCCTGCCGCTTCGAAGCCAGCAGCTCGCGAATCCTGATCGGACGGTCGTAGTGGATGCAAGCCTCCTCGGCGCGTTCGAGGTCTGCATCGCTGCAGCCGGCGATCCAACGCCCGACCTCCTGTGCATTGTCAAAACGTATGGCACGGATAGCCCGCGCCGGGTCGCCTGTCGGGCACGCTTTCGTGCAGGGAGCGTCCTCGCACAACAGGCAGCGTACAGCCTCTTCGTGAATGTGTAACATAATCGGCAAACTTTTATCAGGTTATAGGTTTCACATTAGGGTAAGGCGTAGAGTTCGCGGGCGATGACCTTGTCGTAGTCGTAGAGATCGGGCCAAAGCTCAACAGCACCCGTGACGGGATTCGGATAGGCGGTGTAGTAAACGATGTACACCGGCACGGCGGGCGAGACCGAATAGCTGCTGAGCAGGCGCAGCGGACGGCGGGCATCGGGGTGCTCGCGTAGATATTCGCGGCCGCGGTCGGTCTCCGGCTTACGGTCGATGGACAGGCGCAGACGGTCCACCGTCCACTCATCGGCATCCGCCATCAGGAACAGCGCCAGGTCGAAGGGACGCTCCACACGGATGCAGCCGTGCGAGAGGGTGCGCCGCTCGCGGCGGAAAGCGCTGGGGTTGTTGGTATCGTGGAGATAGACGGCGAAGTCATTGGGGAAGCGGAACACGATGCGACCCAGCGAGTTACCGGCACCGCCACGCTGACCTACGCGCAGGCGACCGGACTCGAGTTGCGCCGAGGTGACGGAGGCAGCACGGAGCGTATCGCCCGACGAACGGTTGACGACGTAGTAGCGATGACGGGCGAAATAGGCCGAGTCGCCGCCGTGGCGCGCGATCTCATTCTTCACGATCGACTGAGGAATGATCCAGTCGGGGTTCACATGAATGACGTTGATGGCGCTATGCAGGAGCGGCGTACGGGTGAGCGTCGTACCGCAACAGATGCGCATGTTCAGGATGGTGTCGGGCGACACGGCCCAGAGCTGTTGCGAAGGGATGTTGACGAGGATGTAGCGGCGTTCGTCCGCGCGTTTCATCTGCCAGCGCAGGCGTTCCATGTTGACAGCCAGCGTGCGGCACTCGGCGAGGTCGCCGCTCGCGACGAGACGTTGCTGCAAGGCCTGGAACAGGGGGCTCGTGGGCTGCGAACCGTAGAGATAGTCCATGCGCTCGGACGTCATGAGCTGTCGCAGCGAAGCTTCGTAGTCCGGCGCCTCCGGATCCTCGTCGAAGAGGCGGGCGTAGCCGTCGCCATGGGCCTTGAACTGCAGATGGTTGAAGATCTTCGCCGGACGCATGAAGCCAAAGCGCTGACCCGTGGTGTAGCGGACATAGGCGCGTGAGAGGTTGTAGTCGAGACGCGGCAGGAGCTCGTTGATATCGATGCCCAGCGAGTCGAAAGCCTGCTGGCGCACCACAGCGAGGTCGGCAGCAATCTGCGGCAGGAAGAAGGCGGCTGTGTCGAGGCCGCAGCGTGGCACCTCACGACGCAGGCACGCCAGCAGCGAGTCGGCATCGGCGGAGACGCCTAAACGGGTGAACCACAGCGGGGCATCCTCGAAGCGAGCAACCTCATCGTAGCGACGACGCACCACATGGTCGGCCATGATGTGGGACGTGTCTGCAGCCACGAGCTGCGCCAGCTGATGCGTGAGCCTGGCCGTATCGAGTTGATACACCGCAGTGCCGAACTCGGAGAGATCGGCTTCAGTAAGCTCGCGACGGTGGTCGCCGCAGCCAACGAGGCTGAGGACCAGGCACAGGATAACGGGAATGCCGTGACGACGGAACATGGTAAAGCGGCTGTGATGGTGGTTGACGTTGCAAAGTTACAACAAAAAGCTAAGAATAATACAAAAATTGCATGAAAAAGTTGGCTATTTCCTAAAAAAAGCGTTACTTTGCAGCCCGTCAAGATGAAACACATAGCAATTCAAGGTATCGAGGGCAGCTTCCACGATATTGCTGCCCACCAGTTTTTCGAGAACGAGGAGATCGAGCTGATCTGCTGCAAGACGTTCGAACAGGTGTTCGCTACGCTGCGCGACGACCCCACGGCCATCGGCATGGTGGCCATCGAGAACACCATCGCCGGTTCGCTGCTCCACAACTATGAGCTGCTGCGCGACTCCGGCACTTCGATTGTCGGCGAACACAAGCTGCGCATTAAACATTCCTTCCTCTGCCTGCCCGACGACGATTGGGACGACATCACGGAGGTGCACTCGCATCCCGTGGCGCTCATGCAATGCCGCGACTTCCTTCGCCGCCACGACAACCTGAAGGTGGTGGAAGCCTCCGACACGGCAGGCGCGGCACGCATGGTCAGCGAAAACCGCATGCACGGCCATGCCGCCATCGGCTCCGCAGCGCTGGCCGAGATGTACGGCCTGAAGGTACTGGAGGAAGGCATCGAGACCAACAAACACAACTTCACGCGCTTCCTGGTCTTCGCCAATCCCTCGCGCGCGAACCTCCTGAGAAACATACGCGAGACGGACAAGGCCAGCATCGTCTTCGCCCTGCCCCACGAGGAGGGCTCGCTGTCGTCGGTCCTCTCGGTGCTGTCGTTCTACAAGCTGAACCTGACGAAGATACAGTCGCTGCCCATCATCGGACGCGAATGGGAATACCTGTTCTACATCGACGTGCAGTTTGCCGACTACACCCGCTACTCGCAGGGCGTCGATGCCATACGCCCGCTGACCTCCCACCTCAAGATTCTCGGCGAGTACCGGCAAGGACGAGAATGTGTATGAACGCGAGGGTCAACATGGACGGGGAAGCAACAAAATGCACGTTTTATTAAAATTTTCGTTCTAATTTGTTGGTAGTTTCATAAAAAGTGTGTTACTTTGCAGCGCAAAACAAGCAAAACAGCAACTAAACGCTCAATCATGAATAAGACATATTTCTTCTGGTGGTGGCAGTGCTCAAGGTTCAAACAATCGTGAGAAGATAGCCGCATACCTAAAAGATATACATAAAAGAAAAGGCCTGTCGTTCTTGCGACCGGTCTTTTTTCATTCCACAGTCAATAACCACAAACACGTCAACATATATCTTACAAGTTATGAAACCCAATTATTTTGCCGATGCCAACGGCTTCTACGGAGAGTTTGGCGGCGCCTATGTGCCGGAAATCCTGTACAAATGCGTGAAGGATTTGCAGGAGGCGTACCTGCCCATCATCGAGAGCGAAGCGTTCAAACGCGAATACCACGCTCTGCTGCGCGACTACGTAGGCCGTCCGTCGCCGCTTTACTTCGCCAGCCGCATGAGCGAGAAGTACG
>JAEEGL016120442.1_pt1 | contig 18252 bp, 17 predicted proteins | sample 9134231 | NCBI WGS metagenome assembly JAEEGL01 (sample SAMN16246548, study PRJNA631951) | gut metagenome | biome: gut microbiome; feature: rumen; material: fiber-attached | host: Bos | place: Iran: Karaj | collected 2018-10 | reverse complement strand
TGGCCCGGGAACAATTGCAACGAAAGCCTTAAGTCTGTCCTGATATCTTCTGCACAGGTGCCATCCGGTGCCTGCGCCGTGAGAGTCCCCTGCATATATAAACTTATCAATTCCGTGTCCGTCGGCAAAAGAAATTACATCGTCTGCCCAGATATCCCACCAGCCTTCATGATAGTCCACATCAGAATGGTCAGACTTTCCAAAGCCTCTGTTTGTAAGCAGGAGCACATGGTACCCAAACTTCCAAAGATCCCTTATTGAAGAGTATCTCTGATAATCTATCATGGTGCAGATGACATATCTATCACCTTCACCGAATTCATCGTAATGAATGTTTACACCCTTTTCTACTTCAAATTTAGGCATAATGAATCCCCTTTCTTATCGTCCGTAAACACCAAAAGCTGCGAGCAGAGTACTGATTATACCCATCATTATAGCAAGAGCAAGCTGCTGATTAGCAACTTTACTGGAATGCTTTTCAGGACATCCTGTGATACATATTGCTCCACCCATAGAATATGGAGAAATACTGGATGCAATCATGCTCATCTGAGATGCAACTACGATAGCGGCTCCGGATACACCGTAGGAAACAAGTGCAGGAGAGAGCGCTATGATAAGTGGAGTAATGACACCGCCGGAAACAAAGATGCTCAGGAATCCGCATACTGCTGCGATGAACGGAATGATCACAGCAACAGGTAATGAACCGGATTCAAGGAGTGCTGAGATTGCATCTGTTACGCCAAGGCTTGCTGCTTCGCCCATGAGCATTGCCATACCGCAGACCATAACAATTAGTCCCCATGGAATCTGGTTCTTTAAAACATCAACAGTGTCAGCGGTATTCATGACATGCATAACAACAATTCCAATTGCGCAGAGAACCTGAATTGTAAGATTTGCTTTCATCCATCCTGTGACAGGATTCGGAATAATAAGCTCAATGACTGTCGGTATTATAAGCAAAGCAATCATGCCTAAAATGATATACATAGTCTTTTTCTGCTCAGCTGAAATCTCAATGTTTTCGTCACTTAGAAGTGCTGCAGAATTCTTGACCTTCCATCCTCCAAGTACAAGGTAGGATATAAGCATAAATGAGATGTTGATAACACAAGCGACAACAGCAAGTCTGTTGAATCCGGCTGTGGCTGCATCCATTCCCATTGCTTCACCAAACCAGGATGAGAAGGTTGCGTAGTTACTAAGCCATGGAGCCCAGGAACCGGCACATGTGGCCCATAACAGAATGGAAGTAAGTACGGGCGGAAGACCAGCTTGAATGATAAATGAAAAGGCAATAGGGCTTAAGAACAGGATGATGGAATCTGTTGAAGCTCCTGCCAAAGCCAGCAAAAATGGAATAGCAAAGAATAAAAGCGGCAGAACCCATGGAGCACCTTTGAAATTCTTGAACAGATATTTGGTGATGCTCAGCATAGTTCCGTTAGATGTAGCATATCCAAAGAAAAATGTAACCAGGAACATATTGACGAAGAGTCTTGATGAAAACAGTGCAACTACGCCATTTACTCCAAGACCTGTGATAGTAATGCCAAAAACAAACGCAAGGGCTATAGCGATAAGCCCGGCATTAATCTTAAGCTTCTTACCACCGAGCACAGAAAAAAGAATAGCTGCCAGAAATAACACAACCTTAAAGTACATCATATGAAATTACCCCCAATTGATTGAATAGTTTCTGTTTTTTTCCCTCCGCGGATATAGTAAAATTACAATATTAGGTAACTAATATCAATGAAGTTTTTGGTGTTTTTTACCTAATTATCACCTAATCTTTGAAAGGAATTTTGCATATGTCCATCACTGCAAAAGAACTTGCCAAACATCTTAATTTGTCTACAGCTTCTGTATCCGTAGCCCTTAATAACAAGCCCGGCGTCAGCACTTCTACGAGAAAGATGGTTTTGCAGGCAGCAAGGGAATTAGGCTATGACTTTTCCACTTCAACAAAAGAGGGTAAGCTTGCAGGTACTATCTACTATGTAAGGTACATCAACTATCACTCTCCGCAGGAAGCTCCTTTTTTCAGCTACCTTGCTAACAGCCTCGATAAAAAGATCACCGACAGAGGCTATAGACATAAGAGCATGAAGATATACGGAGATGACAGTTTTAATGAAAAGCTGGATGAGGTCAGGTTTTCAGATTGTGCAGGTATTCTTCTTTTGGGAACTGATATTACGCCTGATAAGCTGAGAGATTTCTATGATCTGGGACTTCCACTGGTCTTAATGGATACCTGGTTCAATTCCCCCTCCATCAACTGTGTAAAGGTCAATAATATTCAGGGAGCCTTTCTCGCTACAGAATATCTTATAAAAAAATACAATTGTCAGCCCGGATATCTGCAGTCATCGCTTAAACTTTTTAACTACGATGAGCGTTTTATCGGCTACAAGAAGGCACTTGAGACATATAGGATGTCAGTGAGAAACAGCGATGTCATTGTTACTTTGCCGAACAACAAAGGTGCTGAAGCTGATATGACGGAGATACTTCAGGAAAAAAACAGTTTTGCCAGATGCTATGTTGCTGATACTGACGCGCAGGCAGTAGGAGCTATGAATGCTTTTATGGCAAAGGGATTTAAAGTCCCGGAAGATGTGGCATTTATAGGTTTTGATAATTCCAGTCACTCGCAGAATTCAAAGCCGCCGCTTACTACGATTGAGGCATATCCTGCCACCATGGCAGCTACGTCTTTAGACAGGCTGCTGGATATCATAGCAGAAAAGAATCAGGTTCCGCTTAAGATTGAGATCGGAACCACCATCATAGAAAGGGGATCCGCTTAATATATTTTCAGGGCTAATTGCCCGATTCGATGGTCAGCATCATCGATTCGTGATAAGGATAAATTGTAGCTTGCGATAAATACTGTCAGTTTTACATGCCAATAGTCAGATGATATGATTTATCAACAACAGCAAATGGAGATTTGATATGGGCATACAGACGGGGGCTGAGCTTACCAAGCAACAGATTGAAACTATCAATAATCTTATGGCGGGACTTAGGTTCGGAAACATAGTACTGATAGTTCAGGATGGTAAGATCATTCAAATTGATAAAACTGAAAAGCATAGATTGTAAGCGCTGACTGGAAAACCGGAGGCATTACAGATCACTACCAAAAGGTGGTGGTTTGTGATGCCTTTTTTGATGCGCACATAAAACAAGGCAATCCAAAATATTTTTTACATAAGGAGGAGAAAAATGAAAAAGGACCAGTTTAGAAAGGTAACAAACGCAGTGATAGCGGCAGCAACTGCAATGGCACTTTTGGCAGGCTGTGGAAGCAGGGAGGCAGCAAACAGTGCGTCTGCGGCAGACACAACAGGGGGAAAAGAAGCTACGGAGCAGGCAGCAGCTAATGAGGCTTCAGGAGAAAGTTCAAAAGAAGGAGCAGCAGAATCTGCAGAGAACTCTTCAGAAGCAAATGCGGCAGACGTAGAAGTGACAAAGATAATCGTTGGTACAGGAGGATCTCCCAAGCCATGGCTCTGGGTTGAAGAGGACGGATCAATTGCAGGCTATGATGCGGAAGTAATCTATGCGGTGGATGAGCTTCTTCCACAGTACGAATTTGAGTTTGAAAAGACAGAGTTCGCAAGCCTCTTTACCGGAGTTGATTCAGGACGATATGTAATGGCGGTTAACAACTTTGCATGGAGAGAGGAACGTGCGCAGAAATACCTCTATGGTGATGAATATGTCTGCTACGAGAAAAAGGTGATCATCGTCAAAAAAGGAAATGAGGACATCAAAAGTCTTTCGGACATAGGCGGACACAGCACATACACATCGGGAACAGGCCTTGCTTCACAGCTTTTCCTTGAGGACTATAACACCAAGAATCCTGATAACCCTGTAAAGCTGGTTTTCTCAGACGCTGACACTCTTAAGACAATTCAGGACATTGTAAACGGCGTTGTGGATTTTGGATTCCTGGATCAGCCAATGCTCAGCGTGTACCTCGAGTCATATCCGTCTCTCTATGAGGACCTGGACATTATTGAACTTGATGATGCTGAATCAGAGGCAATCAATCCACCTTACACATATTTCATTTTTGCGAAAACAGAACTCGGCGAAGCAGTAAAAACAGCAGTTGACGGAGCACTTAAAGAACTTAAATCCAACGGAAAGATTGCAGCTCTGTCTGAAGAATACATTGGTTATGACGTAACCGGAAGATGATTTTGGAGGTTTGCAGTGATTGCAATAACGAATGCAAATGTTTTTGACGGACTAAATGACAGATTACTGGAGCAGGTTTCAATAATCATCGACGGAGAATTTGTAAGGGAGATAACTCATAAGGTCATTCCTGACGGATGCTTCGAAAGAGTTATCGATGCCGGCGGAAAAACAGTTGTTCCGGGACTTATCGATAATCACGTGCATCTGATGTTTGGAGACGGAAGACTTGATGAGATGACTGTTCACGGAGTAAGGAATGCCAAAAACCTTCTGCATGCAGGTTTTACAACCATAAGGGATGCCGGTGGAGCGGTATACGGCATAAAGAAGGGAATTGATGATGGCATTATCGAAGGTCCCAGGATATTTCCGTCATACAGTTTTATCTCCCAGACCAGCGGACATGGTGACTTCAGGGAAAGCAGAGCAGCAGCCAGGATAGCAGATCACATATATACATCGCCAAATCTTATGAACGGGCAATCGTACATAGCAGATGGAGTTTCAGAGGTCTTAAAGGCAGTCAGGGAGCAGCTGTTTCTCGGCGCATCGCAGATCAAGATCATGGCGGGAGGAGGACTTTCATCCCAGTACGATCCGGTGCAGACACAGCAGTACACCTTAGAGGAGATGAAGGCTGCGGTACAGGCAGCTTCCGACTACGGAACCTATGTAATGGCACATCTGTACACCACAGAGTCCATAAAAAGAGCTCTCAAAGCCGGAGTAAAAAGTCTTGAGCATGCACATCTCTTAGATGATGAAGCAGCCAGGATTGCCAAAGACAACGAGGTGTTCATTGTCCCATGTCCCAACTTTGGCCAGGGAAAAAAGAAGGAGAAGGACGAGGATAAAAAAGAAAAGAATTTCTATAAAGACATTGCCAGAAAAGCTCTTTTTTCCGGAGTCGAAGTGCAGGCTGAGCTTATCAACAAGTACGATCTGAACATTGCATACGGAACGGATTTCATTGAGAGATTTAATGGCGGAAATCCGAAACTGATTGACCTTGTAAGTTATACGGAGAGGTTTGGAAATTTCAAGGCACTTAAAAGTGCAACCGGAGACGCCTACAGGTTATCTAAACTGACCACCTACCAGAATCCGTATCCTGAGGGAAAAGTAGGTGTCCTTGAGAGTGGTTCCTATGCGGACCTTCTTATTGTAGAAGGCAATCCGCTAAAGAACATTTCAGTACTTACGGAGCCGGACAACATCAAGGTGATCATGAAAGGCGGAAAAATATACAAGGAAATCTAAAAGCAATATGGAGGGACATAAGATGGCGAATGGATTTGACAGGTTTATAGACAGACATCATACAAACAGCATCAAGTGGGATTATACGAATGAGGATGAGCTTCCGATGTTCATTGCCGACATGGATTTTGAATCGGCGCCGGCTGTAAAGGCGAGGATAGAAAAGAGACTGCAGCACCCGGTTTACGGATACACCAGGACTCCGGATGAGCTGATAAACAGCTTTATCTCCTGGTTCAAGGAAGAATACGATTTTGATCTGGAAAAAGAGTGGGTGGTCCCTATAAGCGGAATTGTCCCTGCACTGGCGGTAGTAAGTAACCTCAGGGGAGGGAGCTCAATTACAGTAACACCAAATTACCACATGCTTCTTGAAGCACCGGAAAAAGCCGGAAACAAGATGATCAGCGTACCCTTAAGGAATGACAACGAATATTATACTTTCGATTTCAATGCGCTGTCTAAAGCTCTTTTGCCGGATACAAAGCTGTTCTACCTGTGCAATCCGCAAAACCCTGTGGGAAGGATCTATACCCAGAAGGAGCTGCAGGAAGTAAGTAGTTTTGCAAAAGAAAATGATCTGGTAGTCATCTCTGATGAGATCCACTGCGAGCTGGTCTATGACAGGAAGCACACACCGTTTCTGACGGTTGATGATTATGCAAAAGAAAACTCCATAAGCTTTTATGCACCGGGCAAGACCTACAACATTCCCGGAGTATCACTGGCCTTTGCAGTCATCCCGAATGAGTGGATAAGAAAAGAGTTTGGTCGCATCTCCTATGCACTGGGGCATCCGGGAGTTTTCAATATAGAAGCCGGAATTGCAGCTTATTCCGAGTCAAAAAAATGGCGCCTTGAACTTATCAAATACCTTAAAGGAAACAGGGACTATCTGGAGTCAGAACTAAAGAAAAGGTTCCCGAAAGCTCTTTTTACCCACACTGAAGCAACCTATCTGCAGTGGGTGAATTTCGGAGAGGGAATCGATGGAGATTACTTAAGAAAGAATGCAAAGGTCTGGCTCACGGATGGAAAGAGTTTTGGAGGAGAAGGGTATGTGAGGATAAACTTCGGATGCCCAAGGGGATGCATTACAGAGGCACTTGATCGCATAGAAAGCGCGCTGGCTGCGGAAAAGGAGAGAAAATATGGCTAATGTTTTTGACTGGAAACTTATCTTTACAAACATTCCTGAGCTTATGAAATATCTGCCGATAACCCTGGAGGTTACGATCATTTCGTACATCATGAGTCTTATCGTGGGGTTGGCAGTGGCGCTTATCAAGATACATAAGCCCAGAGGCCTGTATCAGATCACAGCCTTCTATGTTTCTTTTACCAGAGGAACGCCGGTGCTGGTGCAGCTCTACCTTACCTACTTCGGGATCCCCATGATACTTCAGTTTATAAATTACAAGTGGGGAACCAACTACAACGCCAGCTTCATCCCCAGCATCGTATTCGCACTGGTGGCACTGTCCTTGAACAGTGCGGCTTATAATTCTGAGTTTATCAGAGCGGCCATAGAGAGCGTGGACAGAGGCCAGATCGAGGCGGCTAATTCGATCGGAATGACAAATGTTCAGGCACTTAGAAGAATCGTAATCCCGGAAGCCTTCGTAGTGGCGCTGCCATCTCTTGGAAATGCTCTTATAAACATGGCAAAGAGCACCTCTCTGGTTTTTACATGCGCAGTGGTGGACATAACTGCAGGGGGAAAACTCATTGCAGGAAGAAACTACAGATATTTTGAGATGTACCTGTCACTGTCGGTTATCTACTGGGTCATCACGCTGGTGATCTCCACTATCTTCAGGTACTTGGAAAAGAAGGTCAAAGTCGGAGAAAGGGAGGTTGTATATATCTATGATAGAAATAAAAAAGCTGCATAAGAGCTTCAAGAAATTGCAGGTCCTTAAGGGAATTGACCTGACCATAAATGACGGCGAAGTTGTCGGGATCATAGGCGCCTCCGGGTCAGGAAAGTCCACACTTTTAAGGTGTATCGACTATCTGGAAAGACCTAATTCCGGCCAGATACACTTTGACGACGTTGACTTTGATGTAAAAAAAGCCACAAAGAATGACGTCACTTACATGAAGTCACACACAACAATGGTCTTTCAGCAGTTCAATCTTTTTAAACAGAAAACTGCTTTGGAAAATGTCATGGAAGGTCTTGTAGTTGTTCAGAAAAAGAGCAAGGAAGAGGCCAGAAAGATTGCCGAGGAATACCTTGAAAAGGTTGGACTCTCAGACAGGGCAGGGCACTACCCAAGTCAGCTATCCGGCGGACAGCAGCAGAGAGTAGCCATAGCAAGGGCACTGGCCCTGGACCCCAAGGTGATCCTCTTTGATGAACCCACATCAGCCCTTGATCCTGAGATGATCCAGGAGGTACTTAAGGTAATCCGCGATGTGGCAAAGAGCGGCAAAACTATGGTTATCGTCTCACATGAGATGAACTTCATCTATGACATCTGCGACAAGGTTATCTTCCTTGAAGATGGCAAGGTCCTTCAGGAGGGTGCACCCAGCGACGTGCTTATCAACACGGACAACGAGAGGATCAAGCAGTTCGTTTCAAAGGTTAATTTTGTTGAAAGGTATGTGAACCAATATTCCATATGATAACAGGAAGATAAATACAGCCCCCTCAGGCGGCCGTATCTGCCATTTTTTCGCAGATACTCTGGCCGCCTTTTAATGGTTTAAAGCGCTAATAAGAAAAAGTTATGGCTGAATATAAATTTCAGCTATTAGACAACAGGGCGCTGTGCCCATAAAATCTAACGTAACAACAGACGAAAGGCGGCAGATATCATGATTACTCAACATAACTTACTGCCAGAACTGGTAGATCCATTAGAGCATATCAGCAACCAGCATCCGTGCTTCGGAAAGGGACCAAATCTCAACAAGGGAAGGATACATCTTCCTGTTAGTCCCACTTGTAACATCCAATGCGCATTTTGCAATCGCCAGAGAAATACTTTTGAAAAGAGACCGGGCGTTACCGGTGAGATTTTAACTCCGATCGAGGCAGCAGATGTGGTCGACAAGGCATTAAAGCTTTGCCCCGAGATCACTGTTGCTGGAATTGCAGGCCCGGGGGATACGCTGGCAAGCGATAACGCAATAGACACTTTCAACATCATAAAGGATAGACATCCGGAGCTTATAAACTGCCTCAGCACCAACGGACTTCTTCTGGAGGAAAAGGCCAAGAGACTTATCGAAGCCGGAGTAAAGACTATCACGGTAACGGTAAATGCTGTTGATCCTGAGATTCTGCAGCACATATGTCTCTACGTTATAAAAGACGGCAGGACCTATGTGGGCACAGAGGGAGCAAGGATTCTTATAGAAGCCCAGAAGAGAGGCATAAAAAAAGTAAAAGAGCTTGGTGCCATGGTAAAGGTAAACATGGTACTTTGCCCGGGAATAAATGACGAGCACGTGGAAGAGGTTGCAAGAACTGTTTCAGAGCTTGGGGCAGACTTTTTTAACATCATCCCTCTTATACCGCAGCATAAGCTGTCACACCTTCATGAGCCCAGCTGTCAGGAGCTTTACGAGGCAAGAGCAAAGGCAGAGAAATACATAAGAGTGTTCAGGCACTGCCAGAGATGCCGCGCGGATGCAGCAGGTATACCGGGGAAGCTTGAAATATCGGATAAGCTTTACGACCTTAAAAAGCTGAATGCTCAAAATACATTTTCACACGGCTAAGGAGATACAGATGAAATACCTGATTGGAATAGCCACTCACACGGGGGAAAACATAGATATACATTTTGGCCACTGCAAGGAATTTCAGGTGATAGAGGTCACGGATAATGAGACCTATGAAGCCGTGGACGTTATAGATGCAGGGCGGGCATGCGACGGAACCTGCGATCACGGGGAGATAGACAGAGTAGGGGAGAGATTAAAGAGCTGCAAATATGTTTTGTCTGCAAAGATAGGACCCGGAGCTGCAAAGATACTGAGGGATAAAGGAATAACGGCGCTGGAAATTGAAGCACCGATAGATTACGCGGTAGAAAAGGTTATGGTCTACGACAAGCGAAAAGCGCAGGCGAATGCTGAAAACAAGAATCAGCAGGATGCATAATGCCGCAGAATTCGAAAAAGCTAGAATGGCACTGACAAAGAATATTGGATAAAAGATACGGGACAAAAAAGACACAGGATAAAACGGAGGCACACAAAAATGGGAAAAGTTGCACAGAGTTTAACGGATCTTATAGGGGGAACACCTCTGCTTAAGCCGAACAGATTTTTAAAGGTCCACGGCCTTGAAGCAGAGCTTTACTTAAAGCTTGAATACTTCAACCCTGCGGGATCGGTAAAAGACAGGATCGCTTTTGCGATGGTTGAAGATGCAGAAAAAAACGGCATCCTTAAGGAAGGCTCCACGATCATCGAGCCCACCAGCGGTAACACGGGAGTAGGACTTGCTTTTGTAGGCGCGGTAAAGGGTTACAACGTTATTCTTACTATGCCAGAGACCATGAGTATTGAGAGAAGAACACTGGTTGCTGCCCTCGGAGCACAGGTTGTGCTTACACCCGGAACTCAGGGAATGAACGGAGCAATCAGACAGGCGGAAGCACTCAATGCACAGATTCCGAATTCAGTTATTCTTCAGCAGTTTGAGAATCCTGCCAACGCCCTTGCCCACGAGCGTACAACAGCGCAGGAAATCTGGCAGGATACAGACGGCAAGGTTGATATATTCGTAGGCGGAATCGGAACAGGCGGAACTATCACTGGAACAGGAAGAGGCCTTAAGGAGCACAATCCCGACATCAAGGTTGTGGGTGTGGAGCCATGGGAATCGGCAGTTCTTTCAGGAAAACCGTCAGGACCTCACAAGATACAGGGAATCGGAGCAGGTTTCGTTCCAAAGGTTCTGGGACTTGATGTTGTAGATGAGATTCTTCCCATCAGGGGAGATGAGGCAATTGATACCTCAAGAGAACTTGGAAGATATGAGGGACTTCTTGTTGGAATTTCTTCAGGAGCAGCAGCTCATGCAGCATTTCTTTTGGCAAAGCGTCCTGAGAACAAGGGCAAAACAATTGTTGCTCTGCTTCCTGATACAGGTGAGAGATACTTGTCCACAGAACTTTACAAATTCGGAAATGTAAATAAATGATCAGGTAGGATTACGAAGTAATCGTGCCAGTACATATTTTAGGAGGAGAAATAATTATGGCTTGTTTTGTGGAACGCCCAAGGACTACATGTGCCCTTGGTGGAGCAATAGCAGTGATCAACGCCCTTCCCGGGGTCACGCTGGTTAATCACACAGCAATAGGCTGTGGCGGAAATCTTTCCGGAGTCATCACAGGTGGCGGCGGAAACATGGGAGATGGAACCTTTTCGGGATCACATATGCCCAGCTCGGCAGTGGGAGAAAGAGAGATCGTTTTTGGCGGAGCGCAGAGACTTACCGAAGAGATCAAAAATGCGCTGGACGTAATAGATGCGGAACTTTTCGTGGTGGCAACCGGATGTATGACTGAAATGATCGGCGATGATGTGGAAGCAGCAGTAAGAGCAGTTGAAAATCCAAGAAAGCCGATTATCAGCATAAGCACTCCTTCCTTTAAGGGAGATGCGTACTACGGCTACGAGATAATCCTCGATGCCATCTTTAACAAGTTTATTCCAAAGAGTGAAAAGAAGGATAAAAAGCTGGTGAACATCTTTGGAATAGTACCGGGCTTTGATCCGTTCTTCAGAGGTGACTTAAGTGAGATAAGAAGGCTATTAAACAGACTCGGACTTAAGGTCAACACCTTTTTTACCTCGGATCAGACCTTTGAGGAAAACATACTTAAAGCATCAGAGGCTTCACTTAACATTCTTTTATCACCGGTATGGGGAACAAGTGTCGTAAAGAATTTCGAGGAAACCCACGGAACGCCTTTCTTCCAGACAACACTTCCAATCGGTGCGATCCAGACTACAAGCTTTTTAAAAGAGCTATCTGAGCACATCGAGATTGATGAAAAGCTCCTTGAGGAAGTTATAAAGAGCGAGACTGACGAATACTACGCAGACTTTATAAGAGCCGCAGACACCATTACAAACAGACAGTGGTACTTCTATTCCGCAACAGTTACAAATTCAAACTATGCTATCCCGGTGGGAAGATATCTCTTTGAGGAGCTGGGCTGGCATCAGGAGGATACCATCGTGACCGATATCTTAAAGCCTGTGAAAAAGCGTGCGCTGACAAAGGCCTTCGAGGCAGCAGACTTTGGATCAAGGCTCACTCTTGATACTGACACCCAGAGGATCAGCAGGGAACTCATAAAGAGAAGGCCAAGAAATCAGGGCCAGAGATACTGGGATGCCCATACACCGTTTTTCCTTCTTGGAAGCTCGATTGACAGAACAACAGCAGCTGAGATAGGCGGAAACGTCCTTCCTATCAGTTTCCCTCTTAGCAGCAGGCTCATAACAACCAGAGCCTATGCCGGTTACAAGGGAGGCCTGCAACTTGTAGAAGATATTTTCAGCACATTACTTGCATAAAGGAGGAGGAAAAATGGCTGCGACGACAGAAAAAGAAACAAATTATTACACCCAGGCGATGCCTCCGGTAAGAGATACAAGACTTCAGATTGCTGATACTTTCCATGGCTGTGCCTGTGAGATGGCAGACTGCTCCAAGTCAGGATGTCTTTTGAAAAAGAACAGGACCTTCTGGCAGACCAATGCCTGTCAGATGTCACTGACACTTATGATGTGTTCAACTGTGCAGAACTCGGTAGTGGTAATGCACGGACCTATAGGATGCGGAACCCAGCTTCACGGACTTTCCGCAAATGCCGCAAAAGGCAAGGCAAAAAGAGGTCTTCCTGATCAGAAGGCACCTGTATGGCTCTCTTCAAACCTGGGAGAGACCGATGTTATTAATGGCGGTGAGAAAAAGCTCCAGGAGACAATAGAGTATGCCGACAGAACCTACAGACCTGAGATTATCTTTGTAGTAGCTACCTGCGCACCAAACATCATCGGTGATGATGTGGAAAAGATCGTAAACATCACCAACGAGACCTGCGCAGCTCAGGTAACGGCGCTTCACTGCCCGGGCTTCAGATCAAGGGTTGTGTCATCAGCCTATGACAGTTTTTACCACAGTCTTATCAGACACATTAATTTCAAGCCTGTTCCATATAAGGACTATGTGCCGGACAACCCTGCAGATCCAGCAGCTCAGATGGGCGAAGCAGTTTGGAAGTACAAGATTTCCCGCACGGTTAACCTGTTTAATGCAACATCAATAGGTGACCAGGATGAGGTTGAAATGACCAGGCTTCTTCAGGCACTGGGACTTAACGTAAGGATATATGCCGAGTACTCAAGCGCTGATGACTTCAGACTCCTTCCTTTTGCAGCGCTCAATGTGAGCCTGTGTAACATGCACGACGACTATATGCTTAAGTTCCTTGAGCAGGAATACAACATTCCTTACATCATCGAGGGAATGCCGATAGGACCTGAGCAGACAAGAAAATGGCTTGTTGCAATAGGTAAGTTCTTTGGACTTGAGAAGGAGGCAAATCTTCTTTGCGACTACGAAGAGAAGAAGCTTTCGGAAGCAATAGAGCCGCTTAAGCCGGGGTTCAAGGACAAAAAAGTATTCCTCGGAGGCGGAAGTGTCAGAGTTGCCGCAGAGGCAATTGCCCTTAAGAAGATCGGAATTGATGTTATCGGCATCAGGGGCTACAACTTCGATTCCAACGCAGATCCTGTTTTCGAGGATCTGGGAGAAGAACTTCCTGAGGTTACACTTACAGTCAGCAACCAGGCCTATGAATTTGCAAATCAGCTTTTGAAGTATGATCCGGACCTTGTCATTACCCACAACGGGTCACACGCAATTCCTGCAAGACTTGGATATCCGTCAATACAGCTGTTTGACGCGGGGGGTACTTATTTTGGATACGGTGGATTCTACGCTCTTGCTAAAAAAATCATCTTTGCCCTTGAGAACAACAACCTGGCAAAGAACATTGTAGGATATGCAAAACTGCCTTACAGAAAAGAGTGGTACGAACAGGATCCATTCACATATCAGAAAGATTAAGAGGAGACGAAAAAATGGCAAAGTATCGACAGATAGCAATTTACGGAAAGGGAGGAATCGGTAAGTCTACTACAACACAGAATCTGACTGCCGGCCTTACCGAGAGGGGAAAAAAGGTCATGGTTGTAGGCTGTGATCCTAAAGCAGATTCAACAAGGCTTTTGCTTGGAGGACTGGCACAGAAGACAGTGCTTGATACAGTAAGACTTCAGGGCGAGGATGAGGTGGAGCTTGACACCATCATGAAGGTGGGCTTTGGGGGAACCCTTTGTGTTGAGTCAGGCGGACCGGAACCCGGCGTAGGATGCGCTGGAAGAGGTATCATCACATCTATTTCAACGCTTGAGAACCTTGGAGCTTATGAGGAAGAGGACCTTGATTTTGTTTTCTATGATGTCCTCGGAGACGTTGTATGCGGCGGCTTTGCAATGCCTATAAGAGAAGGCAAGGCAAAAGAAATCTATATCGTAGCCAGTGGTGAGATGATGGCTCTTTACGCTGCAAACAACATCGCAAAAGGAATTTCAAGATATGCCCAGTCGGGCGGAGTTCGCCTTGGCGGAATTATCTGTAACTCAAGAAATGTTGACAACGAAAAGCCGCTTCTTGAGGCCTTTGCAAAAGAGCTGAATACAAAGCTTATTTACTTTATTCCAAGAAATAATATCGTTCAGCACGCAGAGATCAGGAAGCAGACTGTTATCCAGTACAAGCCCGATTCATCACAGGCGGAGGAATACAGAAAGCTTGCGGATGCAATCATTGAAAATGAGGACTTTACAATACCGACACCGATGACACAGGAAAGACTTGAGGAGATACTCTTTGAGTTTGGCCTTATGGATCTTCCGGAGTATGTGATTTAAATAAGAAAAAGAGGAGAGAGTATGAGAAAACAGACATTGTATAAAAAGGCATTATCGGTTTCTACAGCTGTCATCTGCGCATTCAGCCTTATGGCTTGTGGAACAGTTGTAGCAGGAAGTAATTCAGGTAAGGAAGAAACAAAGCAGGAAGAAATGGAGGATTGCTGTGCCGGAAAAGATGAAGCTAAAGCTGACGACTCTGCTGAAGGAGATTCTGGAGCTTCTTCAGCTATAGCAGATAATACCTACGGAAGTCTTTCAGAGGAAGAACTTGACGCACTATATAAAGAAGAAGCAGCCAGCAGCCGCAAGCTTCACATTGCATACAGCGGCGGACTTTGCCAGGTTGCTATTCCTGTAGCTTATCACTACGGTTTTTTTGAAAAAGAAGGCCTTGATACTGAGCTTACAAATGTAGAGGATTCAAGAGATGCTCTTGCAGCAGGCAAGATAGATACAGCTGCGGGAATGATCGCGCAGTGGCTCACATCCGTTCAGAACGGAGTAGATATCAAGTTCACATTGGGACTTCATACAGGGTGTGCGGCAGCAGTGGTTTTGCCGGATTCCCCTTATCAGGGCTTTGAGAAGGGCATGAAGATTGGATTTGTTGGAGCTTTCGGCGGAGTTTATCACAACATTGCAAACAGATTTGTGGCTCATGACGGCTTTGCAGGGAATGACTTCACATGGCTGGGATTTGATCAGAGCGCTATCCTCCTTGCACTTCAGGAGGGTGAGGTTGATGCCATCGTTGTAAGTGAGCAGCTTTCAAAGGCCTGGGTGGACAACGGCGAAGTAAGACAGATCAGATCCCTTACAACAGACGATGACTTTAAGGATGAGGCATGCTGCGTTCTCGGTATAGCAGGATCATTCCTGGAAGAAAACCCTGTAGCATCCTATAAGATCACAAGAGCGGTTTACAAGGCTTCACTGTGGCTCAGGGAAAGCGAAGAGAACAGAAAAGAAGCTGCAAAGATGCTTATAGAAAACGGATATGTATCAGGAACCGAGGAGTATTCGCTGGAACTTTTGAACTACTACAAGTTTGGCCTTTCACCTGAGGTTACAGAGAAGTCACTCTACGATTCTGTTGATGAATACTCACAGCTTGGAATTCTCAGCAAGGATACAGACCCGGAGGAGTTTAAGCAGAAGATCTACTATGCTTATGATCTCAGTAACGTAGTAGCAGACTGATATGGAGGTGAGATAGTGGCGGAACTGGCTGTTTCATTAAAAGAACTTACTGAACTTGAGCAGGATAGAAAAAAGATCACACCGGTGCAAAAGGTGATATCCCGCATTGTTGCTGCATTGCCAGTTATTGCCGGAGTGCTGCATCTGATTGAATACCTGTTTGTCCCTAACAAAGGAACGAACAGCTGCACCTTTGTATATGCGTACATTGTTGGAATTGGAGTCTTGGTATGGGGTGTTTTGTACATCATCTCATTCTTCAGGTCCGAGCTGTACGAAACTTTAAAATATAAGTCAGCTCTTTATACAGTTCTTTTTATCCTGCTGACATTGTATGACATAGCAACACTTAAGACCGGAACATTGATCATGCCCTATTTTCCCTGGCTTGATAAGATCATCAATTCAATTATAGGAGACAGGGAAAAACTGCTTGATTCTGCGATAAATTCATTAAAGCTTCTGTTTACCGGTTATGCAGGCGGTGTGCTTGCAGGTCTAATCTGCGGAATTGGTGCAGGCTGGTCAAAAAAGGTCAGATACTGGGTAAACCCCTTTGTAAGGATTCTGGGAGCTATCCCGACAACTACTTATATGCCTATCATTATGATCCTTGCAACATCACTTTTTGGTGGAAGTGCTTTTCTTATCGGCCTTGGTGTGTGGTTCCCTGTAACGGTTTCATCTCTCACAGGTGTAAGCAATATTAACACTCACTACTACGAAGTTGCAGAAACACTTGGTACCTCAAAGGCAGGTATCCTTTTCAGAGTTGTTGTGCCGGCTGCGATGCCCACAGTATTCGGCGGACTCACCCAGGGCATGAGCGTTGCCTGCATCACCCTCATGGCAGCCGAGATGATGGGTGTAGAGTCCGGACTTGGCTGGTACATTAACTGGCAAAAGGGCTGGGCAGAATTCAGCAAGATGTATGGTGCCATCATAATAATCTGCTTTATCTTCGTAATGGTGAACAGCCTGCTTAACGTGATAAAGAGATATGTACTTCGCTGGCAGAAAGGAGAAAACACCTGATGGAAAGAGGACACATAGAGATTGATGGCGTGACCAAGATTTTCAGGAGAACCGACGGAAACGAAACCCTTACCGCACTTTCTGACATCAATCTGGACATTAAACCCGGGGAGTTTATTGCCTTTGTCGGAGCCAGCGGCTGCGGAAAGTCAACGCTCCTGAGGATAATCGCAGGACTTGAGACACCCACTATCGGAAGCGCACTGGCAGATGGGGAGGAGATAAACGGAAGCAGTGAAAAGAGAGGACTGGTATTCCAGGATCATGCTCTTTTCCCATGGCTAACTGTTTGGGACAACGTGCTGTTTGGACTTAGGTCAACAGGAAAGAAAAAGGAAAAGATAGATCTGGCCAATGAGCTTATAAAACTGGTTGAACTTGAGAAATTTAAGAACTCTTATCCTTATCAGCTTTCTGGAGGTATGTCACAGAGAGTGGCTCTTGTAAGGGCTCTTGCCAATGAGCCGGATGTGCTCCTTTTGGATGAGCCTTTGGGAGCTCTTGATGCTTTTACCAGAATGAATATTCAGGATGTACTCATCGATCTTTGGAAGCAGAGAAAAAACACAATGATCCTTATCACACACGATGTGGATGAGGCTATTTATCTGGCGCAGAGGGTTATCGTCATGTCGCCAAGACCCGGAAGAGTCGTGGATGAGATTGACATTGAACTGAGCTATCCGCGCAACAGAAGCCACTCTGCCTTCATCAAGTACAGGAACGCAATCCTCGAGAAGCTCAACTTCGCCCACGAAGAGAGCATCCCGGACTTCAGCATTTAAGGTTGATGGCGTCACGGGACAGGTGGAATATTTACAGAGTTATTATATTTGCTCACTGCTCCTTCGCAGTGAAGCACTAAGGCATTAAAAATCCGGGGCCCTCATTTCATTTTATTCATAACAATCGGTCCCCGGCTTTTTATTGCCTAAGTCCTTCATCTGCTCCTCACAATGATTCGCAAATATAATAAGCTCTGCGTTATACACCTGTCCTCGTGACGCCTGCTCCACGATTGGGAATTATTGCTACAGCTGTATAGTAATGATAAGGAGTCTTTATTACTACCGATAAGGTTTCTTTAATTTTCAACATGGAATTGCTATGATAGTATCGTATTATCAAGTAAGGCAATACAAAAAAGTACGAGAAGAGTAGCGGGGAGCTACTGATAACAAAATATAAAAACATCGGAGGAAAAAATCATGGCAGACATTAAAGAAAGCGCACTTGAACTTATCGGGGGAACACCACTTCTTAAGCTTAACGGCTACAGCAAAAAGGCAGGAGTTACAAACGCAACACTCCTTGCAAAGCTTGAATATTTAAATCCTGCAGGATCAGTTAAGGACAGAGTAGCTCTTAGCATGATCGAGGATGCAGAGAAGAGCGGAAGAATCAAACCCGGTGCTACAATCATTGAGCCTACCAGCGGAAATACAGGTATCGGCCTTGCAGCTGTGGCAGCAGCAAAGGGCTACAGAGCAATCCTTACACTTCCAGATACAATGAGTGTTGAGAGAAGAAATCTTCTTAAGG
>JAEEGL012653418.1_pt1 | contig 18252 bp, 16 predicted proteins | sample 9134231 | NCBI WGS metagenome assembly JAEEGL01 (sample SAMN16246548, study PRJNA631951) | gut metagenome | biome: gut microbiome; feature: rumen; material: fiber-attached | host: Bos | place: Iran: Karaj | collected 2018-10 | reverse complement strand
CTTTTATGCAAAAGTTTCCTGCCGAGAAACCTTTGGTTTCCTGCCGAGAAACCGATGGTTTCTCGGCAGGAAACTTTTTAAACCCATGTTGCCTTGAAACTGCAGGATTCTCACATGGGTTGAAATCCATAGAAAAGCTATTGTCCCAAATTGTTTTTCTTGTTTTTATTTGTTTTTATTGGTTTTTTCTCAGGCCGCTTCGCGGTATCAACTCACATAATTAGCGACGTAACTATGTCTTTTCCATCCGCACAGCACGAATCTTTACAAACACATGGTTGCGGATCATCGTTTCTTTTTAAACACGAATGACCACAAATGGCCACGAATTTTTCATGAATTATTATTTATGAATCATTCTTGTGTTACTTCGGTTCTTTCAGTCGCTACGCTTAGTGAAAGCGTCAGAGCCGAGCGCACATGCCTTTCACGGATATTTGCGTGGTGTTCAGTCTTCCTTGATGTGAATCGTATTGTTTTCGAGGGAATCGACGATGGCAAGGGACTCTATACGGCTGATGCCCTCTTTCTGCAGCAGCTCGCGGCCATGCAACATTTCCTTCTCGATGATGAAGCCCATGCCCTCGACAGTAGCGCCGGCCTGACGGCAGAGGTCGCAGATGGCCAGGGCGGCATTGCCATAGGCAAGAAAGTCGTCGATGAAGAGCACATGGTCGTCGGCCGTCAGATACTCGCGACTGATCATGAGCTGTGTGTCGCTCTGCTTGGTAAACGAGTGGACGGTGGTGACGTAAGCCTCCTGCATGGTGGACGGCAGCTTCTTCTTGGCAAAGACCACGGGCAGCTCCATCATATAGCCCAGCATGATGGAGGGCGCAATGCCGGAAGCCTCGACGGTAACGATTTTGTTTACTCGCAGGTCGCTGAAACGGCGAATGAACTCCACTGCCACCTGCTTCATCAGGTAGGGATCCATCTGGTGATTGATGAACTTATCGACCTTCAGAATGACGCCCTCAAGGCTACGGCCGTCGGCAAGGATGCGGTCGCACAACACTTTCAATGACATAGCTCTTTCAATAACTATTTGACTCTCTTCTGCCCTTCCTCAATCACGATACCACGTGTTTCCTCCGTAGCGAGTGTGCCGTCAAGGCGGTAGATGCGGGCAGGCTGTGTCTGGACAGTAACCGTGACGGGACGGATGCCGACGGCCTGACCACTCAGACGGGCAAACTCCTCCTGCGCCTTCTTCATCTGCTCGCGGAAGCGGGCACTGTTGTGTATCTTGGCATAGGCAGCGCAGGCGGCCAGGCGGGCGGCATCGACGTCGCTCTGCCAATGGGCTCCCACGATGACGCGACTCTCGCCGTACATGTGGCCGCGAGCCATCAGCGTGTCGGCATTGGCAGGATTGATCTCAGAAAGCAGTAAAGCAGCAGACCAGCCCAGCAGCGTGTGACCCGAGGGATAGGAACCGTTGTGCGACAGCTCTTCCTCAAATTCAGGCGTTAATGAGTGTTCCTGCATACGCATAAACGGACGCTTGCGCATGTAGAATTTCTTCGGCTCGTAGCAGATGCTGTCGCATGTTGAGGTGGCATCGAGCAGCAGCTTGTAGATTTCGGGCGTTCCTTCCTTTGACAGCGGCAGGCCGAAGGGCTCGCTGAACTCCTCGCAGATGCAGTCCACGCCATAGACGGCGTCGCGCTTGGCAATGTCGGCACGCTCCTCATCCTCGCGCATGCTCTTGCCCCACATATAACGCATGATGTCGCGGCTGAACTTATTGCCGACGGTGTCGGGAGGAGCGGGCAGGAACTTGAGCATGTCGGGCATCTCGCTGCGCAGATAGTAGTAGTCGCAGCCCTCGCGCTCCATCTTGTCGGAGGCGCTGGGCACGATGGCCACCCCAGTCTTTTCGGCATACTCAGCCTGTGCCTTCTTCATCTGCTCCTGGAAGTCGGCACTGGTCTGCAGGCGCATGTAGCCGATAGAAGCGCCCAGACGGGCGGCATCGACGTCGCTCTGCCAGTGGGCTCCCACGATGACACGACTCTCGCCGTACATATAGCCGCGTGCCAGGATGGTGTCGGCACGACTGGGAGCTATCTCAGAGAGCAGGAGGGCAGCGGCCCAGCCACAGAACGTATGACCAGAGGGATAGCTTCCTCCACGGGCCACTTCTTCTTCGTCCTCCTCGGCCTGATAGGTCAGGATGTGTTCGTGGAAGCGCACGAAGGGACGGCGGCGGGCGTAGAACTTTTTAGGTTCCACACGCATCTGGTTGACAGTCTCCAGGCTGGTCTCCATGAGTTTCCAAATCTCGGGCGTTTCGGTCTTCGAGATCGTGAGACCGAAAGGCACATTGAACTCGGCCAACAGGTTTTCATACGTCATCACGGCATCCCTGCGGGCAATGGCCGCACGCTCAGGGTCGAGGCGCTGTTCCTTGCCCCACATATATTGCATGACGTCGTAATAGAACTCTGCTCCCACGGTATCGGGGGGAGCGGGCAGGCAGTGGATGAGGCGGGGTAATTCATCATTTGTGAAATAAGGAGTCACCTCCTCCTGCGCCTTCACATTCATTGCCGCCATCATGGCGGCTGCGACCAACATAAGAATCTTCTTCATAGCTATAAATAGAGTTGTATTATTTTATACTGTCCAGCACCTTACGGATTCGCGAAAGGCCCTCTATGAGTCGGCTGCGGGGGCAGGCGATGTTGATGCGGATGTAGCCACGGCCTGTCTCAGGGCCGTACATCGTGCCGGGGTTCACCCAGACATGGCCCTCGTTGAGCAGGCGGTCGCAGAGATCATCGACAGAATGGGTCAGAGCCGAGACATCGACCCACACGAGGTAGGTGCCCTCTAACGGGGTGACGATGCACTGCGGCAGATGCGCTGCGAAGAAATCGCAGAGCGCCTTGTAGTTGTCCCAAAGATAGCGATTGAGGGCGTCGAGCCAGTCCTCGCTCTCGTTGTAGGCGGCGATGAGGGCGACAGGGCCGAAGGGATTGAGGTCGCACACCTCGTTGATGTTGATGGCGCGGTCGAGGCGGCGGCGCCACTCGGGCTGTGCACAGATGATGTTGGCCGTCTGCAGCCCGGCAATGTTAAACGACTTCGAAGGCGAGTTCAGCACGACGCTGTTCATGCGGCAGGCCTCGCTGACGGCGGCAAAAGGCTGGAACGTGTGTCCGGGCATCATCAGCTCGCAGTGTATCTCGTCGCTGACCACCTTCACGTTGTGCTTCATGCAGATGTCGTTCATGCGCTCCAGCTCGTCCTTCGTCCAGACACGGCCCGTGGGGTTGTGAGGATTGCAGAGCAGGAAGACGGTGGTCTTCTCGTCGGCGCATTTGGCCTCGAAGTCGGCGAAGTCTACAGCCCAGCCACAAGTTCCTCTCCAAGTGAGGGGGGATTCAAGCACCTCGCAGCCGTTGTTGCGGATGGAGGAGAAGAAGCAGTTGTAGTCAGGCGACAGGATGAGCACTTTCTCGCCCGGCATCGTCAGCGCCTTGATGGCGACGCTCATCGCTGGGACAACGCCCGTGGTGTAGAGTATCTCTTCACGGTGGATGGTCCATGCGTGGCGACGCTGGAACCAGCCGATGACGGCATCGTAGTATTCGTCAGGCACGATGCTGTAGCCGAACACGCCGTGCTCGGCGCGTTTCCTCACGGCCTCCTGTATGGCAGGCGCAGCCTTGAAGTCCATATCGGCCACCCACAGCGGAATGACATCGGCCGAAGGTGCCTCATCCCATTTCACGCAGTTGGTGCCGCGCCGGTTGATGATTTCGTCAAATCCAAAGTCTTTCATCTTGTCTCTATCTTGCAGTCGGCCGGCTGGCGCACGTTCTCGTCTATGGTGATGCTGCCGATGCTGTCGGCAATGATGTAGCCGCTCGTCGGGTTCTTGATGTTCTCGATGTGTCCGCGGATGTCGGCATCCACCTCGCTGTACTCAAACACGCGGTCGCAGGCCTTGTCAAAGGTGCAGTTCTCTAACTCCAGGTGATGAGCATAGCAAAGCAGCTGCTCGCCAGCCAGATGGCAGTTGATGAGCCGCACGTGCTTGGAGTGCCAGGCTAGATACTCGCCGTCGAGGATGCTGTTGACGATGGTGACGTTCTCGCACTCCCAGAACGAGTCCTTCGTCACGATATGCGCGTTCTGTATCTCCACGTTCTTACAATACTGGAAGACGTATTTCGAGTCGCTCTTCAGACCGTTGATGCTGACATTGTCGCAGAACATGAAGGGATAGGTGCCGTCGTGCAGTTCCAGGTTCCATGCTTTAATGTTGTTGCAGCGCCAGAATGTCTCGTCGGCGTCGTTGATGACCACATTCTCTAGGAAGAGGTCGTGACCTTCGCGGAACATCTTCGGTGCGTCGATGCGCGTATCCTTCATTTCCAGATGATCGGTATACCATAGGGCCGAGCGTGCCCCGGCATCAAACTGGCAGCGGTTGATTTTCAGGCCGTGCACATGCCAGAAGGGGTACTTGCCCCAGAAGCGGCAGTCCTCGGCCTCAATGTCTGAGCACTCCTTCACGGCACTCTCGCCGTCGCCGATGGTCACGTGTTCAAGTCTCAGATGATGGCTTTCGAACAACGGCCGCTCACCTTCGAAGTGTTGATCCTTGATTATTTCTTTAGTCATATTGAGCTTTTTGGATTCAGCGGCAAAGGTACTGCTTTTTTTAATGATGGGCAATAAAAGAGGTATTTTTTTTTTGTCAATTCTTTGGTAGCAAACAGAAAAAGCGTTAACTTTGTAGCCTCATAGTAAAAACAAAAACATCATCTTACCAACATGAAAAGACTATTAACCCTGACCTTGTTTGCCTGCCTGATGGCGAAGTCCACGGCACAGGTGTCTTTCGGCCATGCCGAACTGCTGAACGACGACTGGCATTTCTTGCTCGTGGACAGTGCATGGAACGTCTCCGAATCGCCCGAGATGAAGAACCCCGACTTCGACGACTCACGCTGGCGCCGCGTCACTTTGCCGCATGACTGGAGCGTAGAGCTGCCCATGTCGCCCGACAAAGGCTCTTGCCAAGGCTACCTGCCCGGCGGAGTGGCGTGGTACAGGAAGGCGTTGAGTGATGAGAGCTTAGGGTTGAGGGTTGAGAGTTTAGGGTTGAGGGATGAGAGTGTAGGGTTGAGTGACAAGGAAAAGTCATTCAACAAAAAATACATATACTTCGAGGGGGTGTACAACTACTCCGAAGTCTACCTCAACGGCCATCTGCTGGGGAAGCGGCCCAGCGGCTTCGCGTCGTTCCTCTACGACCTGACGCCCCATCTGCGCAGTGACGGGAAGAACGTGCTGGCCGTGCGAGTCAATCACTCTGCCGAGGCCGACAGCCGCTGGTACACAGGGTCGGGCATCTACCGCAATGTATGGCTCGTCAGCGCGCCGGAAGTACACTTAGCCCAGTGGGGTACGGCCTACCGGCTCAGCAGCATCAACAGCAGCAAAGCCGTGGTAGACATCGACATAGAGACGACAGATGAGCGCACCGAGAAAAACAGCATACAGCTGAAGGCTACCGTGGAGCTGACGGATGCCAACGGGAATGTGGTGGCAAAAACGCAGGCTGCCATCGGCCCGCAGGAGAAGAAGACCGTCAGGCTGACAGTCAGGAACCCGCAACGCTGGACGCTCGACAGTCCCTATCTCTACACCCTCACCACACGTCTCAGCAACGGCGACCAGTCGGTTGTCAAGGTCGGTCTGCGCACCCTCGACTTCTCGCCCGACAAAGGCTTTGCCCTCAATGGCAAGTGGATGAAGGTGAAGGGTGTGTGCGTGCATGACGACGCCGGCGTGCTGGGCACGGCCGTGCCCGACGAGGTGTGGCGCCGCCGCGTACGCGAGCTGAAGGCCATCGGCGTCAACGCCCTGCGCATGAGCCACAATCCTCACGCGCCCGCGTTATATAATATATGTGACGAAGAGGGGATGCTGGTCATGGACGAGGCATCGGACGAGTGGGAGTTTCCCAAGCGCAAATGGATGAAAGGCTGGAACCAGGGGCGCCCGGGATTTGAGGGCACCTACACGTATTTCGAGGAATGGATTGACCGCGACGTGGCCGACATGGTGCGCCGCGACCGCTGCCATCCCTGCGTGTTCCTCTGGAGCATCGGCAACGAGGTGGACTATCCCAACGACCCCTACACCCATCCTGTGCTCGACGGCGACGGACAGGGCTTTACCCAGCCTATGTACGGCGGCTACAAGCCCGGACAGCCCGATGCCATGCGTATCGGCGTCATCGCCCAGCGCCTGGCAAAGATTGTGAAGGACATCGACCCGTCGCGCCCCACCACGGGAGCACTGGCCGGGGTGGTGATGTCTAACCAGACGGCTTATCCGCAGGCCGTAGACGTGGTGGGCTACAACTACACCGAAAGCCGCTACGACACCGACCACAAGACCTATCCGCAGCGCGTGCTCTACGGCTCAGAGAACCGCCACGACCTGGCAGCATGGAAAGCCGTCACCGACCGCGACTTCATCTTCGGCCAGTTCCTCTGGACAGGCATCGACTACTTAGGCGAGAGCGGCACATGGCCTGCACGCGGCAGCAGCGCCGGACTGCTCGACCTGGCGGGACAGCGCAAACCCATAGGCTGGTATCGTGCATCGCTGTGGAGCGAACGGCCCGTATGCTATCTCGGCACCTATCGCGCGCAATCCCAGAGGTCGCAGAGAGCACAGAGAAGCCAGAGAAACCAGAGAGCGCAGCCCCCTCACCCCTACGCCACCGACACATGGAACTACTCCAGCGGCGACCGTGTCCGCGTGGTGTGCTACACCAATGCCAACAGCGCCCGCCTCTTCCTCAACGGCCAGCCCATAGAAGCGACCATGCAGCGTGATGAGGGCACCAACATTCTTTATTGCGACATCGACTACCAGCCCGGCACACTGCGCTGCGAGGCCGACAACGGCGCCACCTACGAAATAAAAACCAGCGGCAAGCCCACGGCCGTGCGCCTGACCACCGACGGACGGATGCACGTCTTCGTGGAGATAGTCGACGAGCAGGGCAACCTCGTGAAGGATGCCGACAACATGGTGACGCTCTTCGTGCAAGGCGGCCGTCTCTTGGGCATGGAGAATGGCAACATCAGCAACAACGCCGCCCCGCGCCGTGCGCCCGCCTACTGGCCCAACCAGCAGCTGCGTGTCAGCGGCGGCCGCCTCGTTGCCTACATCCAGCCCATAGAGGGCCAGTCGGTCACCGTCCGCGCATCGGCGCCCTACTTGCAGGAAGGCCAAATCAATTTCTAAAGGCAATGATATAGCAGTTGACCTATTCATGCGCAGCCATCCCCTCCCTTCAAGGGGAGGGGCAGGGTTCAAGAGGGGATGGCTGCGCATAAATCCTTTCTGCAAAGGGTCAACTGCTATATCATTGCCTAAAATAATGAGTGGTCAGGCATTATTTGAACACCAGGCTCTCGAGCGTGCAGAGCGACTTTTCTCCTACGCCCTGGAACTTCAAGAAGATGGCGTGCTTGCCACTCAGCTCTGAGGCATTGTCGATGGGCGTAGTCAACTCGGTCAGCTCCTGCGGCATGTCGGCCTTCAGCTCGATGGCGCCAATTTTCTTGCCGCCTTGCGAAGCCCAGGGACGGTCGGCCCACACTTCGATGGTACCGTCGACGCCCTCGGGAACAAGGCTGACGCTGAGCTGCAAGCCATTGGCTAACTTGTCGGCATCGAAGAGGAAATACTTATAGCCCACAATGGAACCGCTGGTGTTGTTCACCACAGGATTGGTGTTGTTGCGCAGGTCGTAAGGCGCTTCAAAGCGGTCGTCGGTGCCGTAGCTTGCAGCCACATACGAGCCAAAGAACGTGTTGTTGGGCCATTCATGGACGGCAGGCTTCGGTCCCGTCGTCCAGCAGGCGATGCCGGCCGAGTGACGCTCGAAGGGGTTGAGGCCCTGCAACGAGAAGCCGCAGGAGTTGTATTCGCCCTCGCTGATCTCCACCTTGCCGCCTTCGCCCTCCTCGACCTTCACTTCGATGGGCGCCACCATTGCCTGACGGGCATACTCGTTGGTGCCGGTCTGACGATGATAGAACACATACCACTGTCCGTTGATTTCGCAGATGCTTCCGTGCGTGTTGCCGTCGGGAACAGCCGAGGCAATGACGTTGCCCTGCTCGTCCTTCTCACGGCCGCGTCCGTCGATGATGGTGCCGCCGTAGGTCCAGGGGCCGAGCGGGTGGTCGCTGTAGGCATAGGCCAGCGTGTAGTTTGACGAGGGCAGGCCAAACTCACCGTCCTCGGTAAAGCGGCTGTAGATGAACACATACTTGTCCTTGATCTTGCGGATGCTGCTGGCCTCGAAGAACTTGAAGCGGCCCTCCTGATAGCGGCCCGAAATCATGTCCTCCACCACCTCGGTGCCGGGCTTGACGGTGGCCATCGTCTCAGGGTCGAACTCGGCAGCCATCGAGCGCTCAAAACCCCAGTAGCCGTAGACACGGCCATCGTCGTCGACGAACACGGCTGGGTCGAACCGCAGCACGCCGTCCACAGTGTTCGGATTGTCCTTGCTCCAGTTGCACACCACGAAGGGCCCGTCGGGGCGGTCGCTCTTGGCTATCAGCCCATTGCGCAAGCCCGACTGGTCGTTGGGGAAGAGATAATATGTCTTCTCGCCGTTGGCACCGGTCACCAGCGTCACGTCAGGAGCATAGAGCACGTCGGCCACGTCGAAGGGCTGGCCGTCGCGGTTTTTGTCCACCACGAGGATGGTGCCGTCGTAGCGCCAGTTGTTGAGGCTGTCGACCGAGGCTGACCACACCACCTGGTCACGTCCGCAGTATTCGGTGATGAGGTCGTCGTGCGAGCCATAGACATAGACGCGGTACTTCCCCGGCTGGTCGGGGTCTTCAAACACGTAGGGCTCTCCGTCGGGGATGTGCTCCCACAGCGGCATGTAGGGGTTGCCGGGAGTGGTGAGCTGTGTGCTGAGAGCTGAGGGTTGAGTACTGGTGGTGCACGACGTAATCATCGTTGTGCAGCAAACAGCTGCAATTGTCATTTTCACAATGTTATTCATTTGTTTATAGGCATGATTAGACTGTTATTCAGTTTGCAAAAGTACGAAAAAAAGGAGAAAAGCCAAATGTTTTTCCTTTTTTCTTTTGCTTTTTCGCTGCATCTTTGTACCTTTGCACTTGTTATGCGACTGAGTGAGAAGATAGCCAGTGCCGTGTTGGTGCTGCTGGCCATAGTGCTGGCAGTGCTGTGTGTGCGCAGCATCTGGTTTGCACAAGAGGCCGCAGACACGCAACAACCACAGATGATGACCAATGGCAGATAATCTTTCCCCTTCCACCCAACGGCTGACCATACGCATAGGGCGCGGCACGCTGGCCATGCTGGTACAGAACACTGGCAGCGACGACATCGTCTACGAGCCTTACGTGGTGCGCAGCGGTGTTTCAATGGCCGCCAACCTGCGCGAGGCCTTCAAGACCAGTGACTTACTGCCGCAGGCCCCGCCTCGTGCACGCGTGCTTCTCGACAGCGATGTGCTGATGGTGCCCGTGGAGCAGTTTGACGAGAAGTCGATGGCCGACATGCACAACCATGCCTTTCCGCGTAACGAGCAGGATGCCATCTACTACAACGTGCTGCCCGACCTGAACGCCGTGGCGGTCTTCTCGATGAACAAGGACCTGCGGCTGGTGCTTGACGACCATTTCCAGGACGTGCGCCTCATCACCGCCATTCAGCCGGTGTGGAGATACATGCACCAGCGCAGTTTCACGGGGGTGCGCTACAAGCTCTATGCCTATTTCCATGAGAAGCGCCTTGAGGTGTTCTCATTCCAGCTGAACCGTTTCAAGTTCTGCAACTCCTTCGACGCCTCAAAGCCCAAGGATGCTGTGTTCTTCCTGCTCTACGTCTGGAACACCTTGCAACTGCAGGCCGAGTACGACGAGCTGCACCTCATGGGCGACATACCCGGCGAGAATAGTGTCATCGACGAGCTGAAGCAATACCTGCAGAAGGTGTATGTCATCAACCCCGCCGCCGACTTCAACCAACACCCTGTCACCGCCGTCAAGGGGGTGCCCTACGACCTACAGACGCTGGTGGCAAGAGGAAGGTAAGGAGTTTTCTGGAAGTAAAGGAGTTTGGTTTTGGAGTTAAAGGAGTTAAAGGAGTTAAAGGAGTTAAAGACAAATGACTCTTCCATGAAAAGCCTTTGTCTCTGGGTTGAAATCCATTGCAAAGCTAATGTCTTTAACTCCTTTAACTCCTTTAACTCCTTTAACTCCTAAAAGATAATTAACAAGAGACAATAGCAGTGAGGATTATTACCGGCAGATACAAGGGGCGTCATTTTGACATTCCCCGCACCTTCAAGGCAAGGCCCACGACCGACTTTGCCAAGGAAAACATATTCAACGTGCTGATGGGCTACATCGACTTCGACGGCATCCGCGCCCTCGACCTCTTCGCTGGCACTGGCAGCATCACCCTCGAGTTGCTCTCACGCGGATGCGGCCAGGTGGTGAGCGTAGAGTTGGACCGCGACCATCACCGCTTCATTCAGCAGTGCGTGGAGAAGTTAAAGGGCGAGAACAACGACCAGTCGCCGTTGCTCAACGTCCAGTGTTTGCGTGCCGATGTCTTCCGCTTCATCAAGGGCAGTCACCAGCAGTTTGACTTCATATTCGCCGACCCGCCATACGCCTTGAAGCAGCTGCCGCAGATTCCCGACCTCATCTTCGCCAACGACCTCCTTGCCCCCGATGGCCTCTTCGTATTCGAGCACGGCAAGGACAACGACTTCTCGCAGCACCCCCGCTTTGTGGAGCACCGCAGCTATGGCAGCGTGAACTTCTCGCTGTTCCGCTAACCGCGATGCTTGTTTGAAGCCAGCAGGCTGTAGAGTCCGCGGAAGAGGAAATACATCACCGTGCCTGTCAGCAGTCCGGCGAAGGCGTCGATGGCATAGTGGGCCTGGATGTAGAACGTGGCAAAGAACATGAGCAGCGTGAGAATGGCTACGGGAACGAACAGTCCCCACGCCCGCTGTTCGCCCTTGCGCTTCTCCCACGCCAGCCAGCACAGCACGATGCTGATGCCCACATGACTTGAGGGGAAGGCCGCCGTGGGGCGCTCGCCGGCGTCGTGGGCCCGCTGCACCAAATCGTGGAACAAGCCGTCTTCAAGTCCCGGGATGCATACCATCTCCTGATGATTGAAGAAATAATGGCCCAGATTGGGGAAATGGCCCTGGGCTATCTCGTCCATGCCCACAGCCTCGTAGTAGAACTGCGGCCCGGCCACCGGCAGGAAGATGAAGATGACGTAGAAAAGGAAAAACGAGGCGAGGATGACAAACACCGCATAGTCGAGACGGTCATAGCGCCGCCAGAAGTAATAGAACGCCACGGCGCCAATCATCGGGAAGTAGCTGACATAGCCCATGCTGAGCATTTCGCTGACCACCGGCGATGAGAAAATCTGCGAGAAGAGCAGCGCCGGCTGACAGCCGAAGACGGCTTGCTCCCATCCGGCAAAGACATGGTCGAGATTGAGGAAGAGGCGGTTGAACTCATACGTGTCGGGATACCACCAGCCTAAGAAGCACAGCTGTCCGATGACGCGGAGCACCATCGTGAGTTTCGACGGCCACCGTCTGTAGGCCTGCCACAGCACCAGCGTCATCGCCACGACGCCAGCACGGCCTGACAGCATAGACATGGGATTCACCAGCTCGCGCCAGTAGACGGCCATCAGCACCAGCGTGAAAGCCGCATACGTCAGCACTGCCCACTCGAACAGGAATAGATTCTGTTGATTCTTCTTTACAGCCATCCGTTCTCCTTGTACCATTGAATCGTCAGCTTTGTGCCTTCTTTCAGTTGATAATGCGGCTCAAAGCCCAGCTCGCGACGGGCCGGCTCGATGTCGCAGCGCCAGTTGCGCTGTTTCAGAATGTGATACTTGTCGTTGTTCAGAGCAGAAATCTTGCCTGTCATGTGTCCTATCTTGTCGCCACACCAGGTGACGATGCGCAACACCCAGATGGGCGCCGTGACGCGTATCCACCACGGGTGGCCCAGCTCCTCGCGGATAAGGTCGCTGAAGGTGGAGGACTGGTAGACCTCGCCGTCGCTGAGGAAATACTTGCGGCCTGTCTTTCCTTTCTCACAAGCCAGGAAGACGGCCTGCACCACGTCCTGCACATAAACGAAGGTGATGTCCTGGCGCTTGTAGCCCACGGCGAAGTCGCTGTGCTGCTTGATGCTCTTGGCCATCAGGAAATAGTCACGCTCGCGTGGGCCGTAGACACCCGTGGGACGGAGGACGACATAGGGGAAGAGGGCGGCCTCCTGTCCAAGCGAGGGAAGGCGGTCGAGCCATTTCTCTGCCTCCAGCTTGCTCTTGCCGTAGGCTGTGTTGGGCTGGGGCGTGTCGTCCTCGCGTATCTCAGTATATGGCTGCTGCTCGCGTATGGCACCGAAGACGCTGAGCGAGCTGATGTAGACAAAGCGCTTCAGCGGCATCTTCAGGGCCAACAGGGCCAGCACCAGGTTCTTCGTCCCCTCGGTGTTGATGCGGAAGAAGTCTTCCTTGTTCAGGCATTTTGTCACGCCGGCGGCATGCACCACATAGTCGAAGTCATGGCCTTTCAGCTGTTGCTCCAGGTCGGCCTGGCTGGAGAGGTTCAGCTCGATGAAGTGGATGCGCTCATCGGTGAGAAACTGCTTCGAGCTGCTCTTGCGCATGGCCGCCCACGTCTCAAAGCCTTGGCGCAGCGCTTCTTCCACGATGAATGAGCCGATGAATCCGCTGGCTCCTGTCACTAATATCTTCATATCTCTTCTCATCTGTTATTTAAGGAGTAAAGGAGTAAAGGAGGTCGCTTTGGAGTTAAAGGAGTTAAAGGAGTTTATTTTGGAGTTAAAGGAGTTAAAGGAGTTAAAGGAGTTAAAGACAAATGTCTCTTCCATGAAAAGCCTTTGTCTCTGGGTTGAAATCCATTGCAAAACTAATGTCTTTAACTCCTTTAACTCCTTTAACTCCTTTAACTCCAAATCTTGCGAAAATGTCTCTTCCATGAAAAGCCTTTGTCTCTGGGTTGAAATCCATTGCAAAACTAATGTCTTTAACTCCTTTAACTCCTTTAACTCCTTTAACTCCAAAATATGCTAAAGTTGAATCATTAGTTGTTTGTCTTTTTGATGATCAGCTCCTCGCTGGTGTACTTCGACAGCATGTCGAATATCTGGCGCAAGTCAGCATAGTCCACCTCGCGGTGAACGGTTTTGCTGATGTTGATCTGGCAAGACATCTGTATGCGTCCCCTGCTGGGCGTGGTGAGGATGGTGCCCTCGATGCCCTTGTCGAAACTGGCGACGGTGGTGCTCTTGGGTTCGCCTTCCATGGCATATCCCTCGGGCAGGGTGATGTTGATGACGATGCGGTTGCTGCCTATATGCGGAAACTCCACCGGCATCTTGCGCGTCGCTGCGGTGAAAGGATTGTCAATGGGGAAGTCTCCCATCACCACATCAATCGTGTTTTCCGCTTTCTTGTCGGGGAACGGGCAGATGCTGATCTGACCGTCGCCGGCCTGGCCCTTCTTGGTGAAATCGGTCTCCACGGTCTCGCCTCCCACGGTGCGAGTGGTCAGCTTGCCAGTGAGGGTGCCGTCAGCAGCGAGCCGCGCGTTGATGATGGTGTTCTTCTCTACTTTCGACTCCTTCTGCAGGTCCACCCATCCGCTCTTCTTGTCCTTCAGCACCATGCGGGCTTGATTCACAAGCAACACCTCGGGCAGCATCTGGTTGCTGACCTTCGACCACTGGCCATTGGTCATCGACGCGTCAAGATAGATGTTGCCGCCCTCTGGCAAGATGGCCCCCACGATGTAGGTGGAGAGCTTGCTGATGGACGGGAAGTTATAGGGCAGCAGTCCCAGGTCGCGGCTTCTGAGCATGACGGGAGCGGCCTTGACGCCCACATCGTGAAGCGACTGGATGAGCAGCAGGTTGATGTCGACATTCGAGCCCTCGCCCTTCTTCAGCGTTTCGGATGTCAGCGCAGGGCACAGGTCGTACTTGCCGTTCCACTTCACCTTGCTCATCACCAGCTGGCACACGGCAGCCACACGCTCGCGCTGGCTGGGCATCTCTTCTATCTTGGCCTCCTTCAGCTCTTTGGCCAGCGGGCTGTGGTCGTTCAGGTGTATGCCCAGATCGTCGGAGCTGAGAACCATCTCGTCTATCTGCTCCCAAGTCTTGGCATAGTCCAACTGGTTCATGCCGCGCAAGCGGTACTGCTTCAGCTCGGCAGTGATGCCGGCCCAATAGTCCTGAGCGCTCCACACGTAGTCGTCCTTCGGCAGGCCCATCAGGTTATGGCCTTCGAAGACGTAGTGGTTGGTGTTGACATACATGAGATTGGCCAGCGGGTCGCTCTCCACTTTATACTTCAAGGTGCCCTGTGTGCACGTGTACACCAGCCGCTGGATGCCATGCTCCTCAATATTAAATATTAAGTAGTTGGGGATGTTCATATCCAGCTTGGCATAGACCACGGGAATCTCGCACTGGGCATACCAGTCGCGCAGCTGCCAGAAGAGCTGGCTGTGGATGGTGTATTCATATTCTATCACGGTGCCCTCTTTCACGTCGGGAACAGTAAACTCCACCAGGTAGTTTCGCTCGTCTATCGTCTTCATGACGATGCTGCTCTTTTTCATCGTCGTCTTCACCACCTTGTTGCCTTCCAGATTGAAGGCCGTAGCCTTGATGCTCTCCACGCTCTCGTCGCCATCGGTACCGAAGACGCCTTCCGACATCGACCCGTCCTGCTCCTGGAACGAGGAGTTGCCGCTGATCCTGTCCATCGGAATGGTCATGAACGAGGCTCGCAAGCCAGTGATATTGTTGCCCACGGACATATTCTTCTGATAAGGCACGACCACCTTGGCGAAGCGGGCGCCACCGGGCTTCAGCACTTTGATGCGGCACTTCTCGTGGTAGTCCAGCAGGTAGCCGACAGTCTGCACGGTGTATTCCACATCGGTCAGCCGGCACAGCACCACGGCGTCGGCGTCAGGATTGGCAGCGAAGGTCGTCATCTGCATTTCTTCCATGGTAGGCTTGCCAAACTTCATGTTCACAGGGCTCTGGGCTGCGGCGGCAAGCCACACGCCTGCAAAGACAGTCATTAAGGAAAAAAGTTTCAACTTCATCATATATCTCAGAATTTGCCTGCAAAATTACATCAAAAATCCCGAACAATATTGCGTTTTTCATAGTTTAACGTTGACTTAAGCCGCTTTTTCTGAGTCAACCGTCATTTTCAGCGTCCTTCCTTGACCATTTACCAAGAAAAAGCCGTAACTTTGCAGCATGTTAGCGCAAGAACTGACGTTCCGCATCAGGCAATGCTTCGTCCACACGCCCACCGACGAGCAGGCCGCTGCCATCAGCGAGGTGGCGGCGTTCCTGTGCGACCGCACGCCGCTGTCGGCGATGGTGCTGCGCGGCGCGGCCGGCACGGGCAAGACCACACTGGCCGGGGCCATCGTCAGGGCATTGCTCACGCTGAAGCAGAAGCTGATACTGCTGGCTCCCACAGGGCGGGCAGCCAAGGTGTTCTCACTCTATGCGGGCAGCGAGGCATACACCATCCACCGACGCATCTACCGGCAGAAGACGGCGGGCGACCTCTCGATGTTCAGCCTCAGCGACAACCTCCACCGCGACACCCTCTTCATCGTCGACGAGGCATCGATGATAGCGGCCTATGGCGGCAGCGAAGGCACCTCCTTCGGCTCCGGCTCGCTGTTGGCCGACCTGGTGCACTACGTCTATCAGGGGGTGAACTGCCGCCTGATGCTCATTGGCGACCATGCACAGCTGCCACCCGTAGGCGAGGAGGAGAGCCCGGCGCTGTCGACGGCACTGCTGAGCACGATGGGCCTGACCATCCACGAGGCCACACTGAGCGAGGTGCTGCGCCAGAGCCAGCAGTCGGGCATCCTGTGGAACGCCACACAGGTGAGGAAGATGGTGGAGAGAGAGTTCACGCCCTTCAGTTCTTCCGACAGCCCTTCCGGGGAGGGGGCGCCGCTGACGTCACTGCCAAAGATACGTTTCCAACGATTTTCTGACATCGTCAATGTGCCTGGCGGCGAGCTCATCGAGGCGCTGGCCAGCAGCTACAGCCACGTGGGCATGGACGAGACGATGGTGGTGACACGCTCGAACAAGCGTGCCGTCATCTACAACCGAGGCATACGCAACACCGTGCTCGACCGCGAGGAGGAGCTGTGCCGCGGCGACCAGCTGATGATAGTGAGAAACAACTACTACTGGAGCCAGAAGCTGAAGGACGACGAGGGCAAGGCGCCGCTCAGCTTTCTGGCCAACGGCGACAGCTGCGTGGTGCAGCGGGTGAGGAACATACACGAGCTCTATGGCTTCCGCTTTGCCGACGTCACCGTCCTGCTGCCCGACTATAACGACCTCGAGCTGACAGCCACCGTGCTGCTCGACACCCTGGCCACCGAGGCGCCGTCGCTGACGCGCGAACAGCAGGAGCAGCTCTACCAGCGCGTGATGGACGACTACGCCGACATCCCCCTGAAGCAAGACCGACTGAAAGCACTGCGCAGCGACCCACATTACAACGCGCTGCAAGTGAAATATGGCTATGCCGTGACCTGCCACAAGGCACAGGGCGGACAGTGGGAGCATGTCTACATAGACCAGGGCTACATGACCGACGACATGCTCACACCCGACTACCTGCACTGGCTCTACACGGCCCTCACACGAGCCAAGAAAAAGGTATTCCTCGTCAACTGGCCCGCCACTCAGACGGCCACGTGAGACAGGAACAAATTCGACCTGTACGGATGGAATGATGACATCGTTACGGCACTATCTATGTGAGTTGATACCGCGAAGCGGCCTAAGAAAAAACCAATAAAAACAAGAAAAACAAATAAAAACAATTGGGGAAAAAAGGCTATCACCTTGCCCGCAGCAGGGACTCCGTGAGACACTCCCCTCTTGAACTCCGCCTTTACGGGGAGGGTTCAAGAGGGGAATGGCTGCGCCATCATTTAGCCGCCGCAGGGGTAACTTATTTCCCCCCTTGCAAGGGGGGGCAGGGGGGGATTCACCTATGCGCAGATGAATCCCCCTCTAACTCCCCCTTTGCAAGGGGGAGAACAGGGCTACCTCAAGCCTTTGACTATCGAATATGTTCAACTATCAACTCACATGAATAGCGACACAACTATGTCACTCCATCCGTACAGCCCGTAAAAATTCGCAAAGAAAGACCATGAAAAGCACCCTTATGAACTACCAAGCCATTATTGACAAGTATTACCCCGAGGAAGAAGGCGACGCGCTGCGCCGTCTGCTGCTGAAGCACTCGCGGCAGGTGGCCGACCGCTGCCTGACGATAGTCGCGAAGCACACCGAGCTGCAGTTAGACCCGTCCTTCATAGAGGCCGCCGCCATGCTGCACGACATCGGCATACGCTGGTGCCACGCCCCCTCCATCCTCTGCCACGGCACCGAGCACTACATCCGTCACGGTCTCATAGGCGCCGAGCTGCTGCGCCGCGAGGGATGCGACGAGGCCCTCGCCCGCATCTGCGAGCGTCACACCGGCACCGGCCTCACGCGCCAGCAGATAGAGCGTCAGCAACTGCCCTTGCCGCCCAAGGACTTCGTGCCCGAGACCATCGCCGAGCAGGTGGTGTGCTACGCCGACAAGTTCTACTCGAAGTCGCATCCCGACCGCATCCTCACCGTCGAGGAGACAGCGCAGAGCCTGGAAAGGTTCGGCCATGAGGGCGTAGAGACTTTCCTTGCCTGGGCCGCCCGCTTCGAGTAGCCCCGCAAGGCCATCAATACAACTGAGCGGCCAAGCCCGCCGCAGGGACTCCGCAAGGCACTCCCCTGAAGGGCTACCCTGCAGGGACTCCGTGAGGCATTCCCCTCCTTTTCCAAAGGAGGGGTCAGGGGTGGTTTGTCAAAGATGTCCCAACCTATTTAAAAAAGGAGGGGCCAGGGGTGGTTTGTCAAAAATGTCCCAACCTATTTAAAAGGCAATGATATAGCAGTTGACCTATTCATGCGCAGCCATCCCCTCCCTTCAAGGGGAGGGGTTAGGGGTGGGGTCTGTAATATCAGTAATATCCTGTCAGCGAAGAGTGTGGGCGAAGAAGTTTCAGCGAAGAGTGGG
>JAEEGL010064864.1_pt1 | contig 18252 bp, 10 predicted proteins | sample 9134231 | NCBI WGS metagenome assembly JAEEGL01 (sample SAMN16246548, study PRJNA631951) | gut metagenome | biome: gut microbiome; feature: rumen; material: fiber-attached | host: Bos | place: Iran: Karaj | collected 2018-10 | reverse complement strand
GTGTTTGGCGGTTGCGGCTTATTGCTCTACTTGATTTTTGCACTTGTAATGCCTAACGAATAGATTATGATTAAGATTGGAATACTTGGCGCCGCAGGCTATACTGGCGGCGAGTTGATTCGGTTGCTGATAAACCATCCCGAGGCCGAGATTGTGTTCGCCAACAGCGAGTCGAATGCGGAAAACCTTGTGTGCGACGTGCACGAAGGCCTGCTGGGCGAAACCGACTTGCGATTTACTGCTGAAATGCCGTTCGACAAGGTTGACGTGGTGTTCTTCTGCTTCGGGCACGGCAAGAGCGAGGCCTTCCTGAAAGAGCACGCTATACCTAACAATGTGAAAATCATTGATATGGCGCAGGATTTCCGCATTGCCGCACCAACTCACGACTATGTTTACGGTTTGCCCGAAATCCACAAAGCACAAATCAAGGCGTGTCAGCATTTGGCAAATCCTGGCTGCTTCGCCACTTGCATTCAGTTGGGTTTGCTGCCGCTGGCGAAGGCGGGGCTGCTGCGTTACGACGTGGCTGTGAACGCCATCACTGGCTCGACGGGTGCTGGACAGAAACCGTCGGCAACAACGCATTTCTCGTGGCGCAACAACAATATGAGCATCTACAAAGTGTTTGAGCATCAGCATCTTCACGAGATTTGCCAAAGCCTGAACGAGTTGCGTCCGCAGAGTGCTCCTGCTTTCGCTGATACGCTTGTGGCACAACCAAAAGCCAATGAGATTACTGTCGATTTTATTCCATATCGTGGCGATTTTGCGCGCGGCATTTTCTGCACCGAAGTTGTGAAGTTCGAAGGTGCTGAAGGCTCTGCCACAAATCCAACGGCAGAACAGTTATCGGCCTTATACAAAGAATTTTACAAAGACGCAGCCTTCACGCATTACTGCGATACTGACATCGACCTGAAGCAAGTTGTGAACACCAACAAGGCACTCGTCCACATCGACAAGTTCGGCAACAAGGCCGTCATCACATCAATGATTGACAACCTGCTGAAAGGCGCTGTAGGACAGGCGGTTCAGAATATGAACCTAATGTTCGGCATCGACGAGAAGGCAGGATTAAATTTGAAGGCGAACGCGTTTTAGAATCACTGCGTAGCGTGTCTTTTCAGGTATTCTTTGTTGGCTTGGAACAATTAAGAAGTTGATTGACAGCTAATCCTTAGCTTTTGAGATCAATCGCTGTAATCGATGTCGAAATTTATCTCGACTTCGTATCCTGCAAACTTCTGCACAACGGCATCAGCAATCTGCTGACGCAGAGCCTGTTTGTCGCTAACCTTGAAATCGATCACAGCGTCGAATGAAATCAGTTTTGATTTTGTGTCGATGAATATGCCATGTACCTGCAGCACTCCCTCGAAATCTGACACAATGTTGCGTATGTCGCTCTGCATCAATCCGTATTCGCCATTTTGCCTGTCGACGGCGTAGATGCCGATGGTTAGGAAAACACCGTATTTCATCACAATCTGACGCTGTATCCGTTTGGTTAGCAAGTGAATATCTCGGGCGGTCATTGCCGTGTCAATCTCAATATGCACCGAACCCACAGCGCGGTCGTGGCCATAGTTGTGCAGAACAAGGTCGTAAACACCGATAACGCCATCAAATCCAGCAATATCGGCTTTCATACTCTGCGTGGTTTCGCTGTTGGTGCGGGTGCCCAAAATCTGGTTCAGCGGATTCATAAACAGTTCGATACCCGATTTGATGATGAACACTGAAATCACCGCACCGATTATGCCGTCGACCACAAGGCCGAAAATCAGCGTTATGGCAGCGCCTACGAGAGTCGATGTAGAAATGACTGCATCGTGCAGTGCGTCGGCACCCGATGCAATCAGCGCATCGGAACTGAAACGTTCGCCCTGGCGCTTCACGTATCGTCCAAGTACAAGTTTGGTCAGAATGGCAACCACAATCACAACGATTGTCACCATTGAATATTCGGGAACCACAGGGTCGATAATCTTTTTCACCGACTCGATGAGCGATGCCGCACCAGCCGCAAACACAAGTCCTGCAATCAGTATGGCGCTGAAATACTCAATTCGCCCGTAGCCAAACGGATGCTCGCGGTCGGGTTTGCGGTGCGCAAGTTTGATGCCCACAATGGTAATCACCGACGAGAGCGCGTCGCTCAAGTTGTTGACAGCGTCGAGCATAATGGCTATTGAGTTGGCCATCAGGCCCACAATCGCCTTAAAGGTGGCAAGCAGCAGATTGGCGGCAATGCCGATGAAACTTGTTCTCGAAATCTGCTTCTCGCGGGTGGTTATCTTTCCCATTTTTATACGGTTAGTGAAATTACCGGCAAAAAATACTAATCAGTATAGTTTATGCAGTATCTATTTGTATGTACCGCGTTTGAGCATGGCCACTTCCTTGTCGGTCAGGAAACGCCATTTGCCGCGGGGCAGATTCTTTTTGGTGAGTCCGGCGTAGTACACGCGGTCGAGTTTTTTCACTTTGTATTTCAGCGCTTCGAACATGCGGCGCACAATGCGGTTGCGGCCGGAGTGGATGACAACCCCCACTTCGCACGGGTCTTCGGGATTGCTGTATTCAATCTCATCGGCGTTGGCCATTCCGTCTTCAAGTTCAATACCGTTGAGCATTTTTTCGATGTCTTCGGGTGCAACTTTATGATCGAGTGTAACCTGATAGATTTTCTGTTTGTTGTATTTCGGATGACACAGATGCTCGGCCAGGTCACCATCGTTGGTCAGTAGTAGCAGACCGGTGGTAGCGCGGTCGAGGCGGCCAACTGGATATACTCGGTTTTTGATGGAGTCACCAATGAGATCCATAACTGTTTTTTCAGCATGCGGATCTTCGGTGGTAGTCACGTAATCTTTTGGCTTATTGAGCAATATGTATGTCTTGCGCTCGGGCATCAATGGCGCGCCGTTGAATTTCACTTCGTCGCCATAGTGTACTTTCGTACCCAATTCCGTAACAATCTTTCCGTTGACGGTGATCACACCGGCGGCAATGTATTGGTCGGCGTCGCGTCGGCTGCAGACACCCGCGTTGGCAATGTAGCGGTTCAAACGTACGCTATCGTCTTCCTTGTAGGCCGATTTTCCATGATAGTCGCCATCGAAGTCGCGCCGCCGCTGATAGTTGCCGCGTGGCCGCTGGTTGTCGTCGTCCGACTGTTTCTGGAAACGAGGCTTGCGGTTGCTGTTCCATTGTTTCGGGCTGTCGCTGTCATCATCGTGCCATTTCGACTGGCCGCGGAACCCTGGTTTCGAGTTGCGTTTGTCGCCAAAGCGGTTGTTGCGGCGCGGACGCTCTTCGCGTTCGTCGTCTTCATCGCTGCCAAAGCCGCGCTGCTTGTTTTGCTTGAAATTCTGTCCTTTGGATTGGAATCTTCCGTCGGACGATTTTTTGTTGAAGCCCGGCTTGCTGTTGCGCCGACCTTCGTTTCTGTTTGCCTGATTGAATTGCATATCTTTAGAATTGAGCCGCAAAGGTATAATATTTGCGCGATGTGCTTTGAGATTAGGTTTATATTTGCCGAAAATTTACAGTATGAGCATTTTCGATGTTTTTGTCATAGCCGTAGCGCTTGCCATGGATTGCTTTTCGGTGTCGGTGGCCACTGGTGTTGCTGCCGAAAAACCGCGTTTCCGGACGGTGCTTCTCATGGCCGTGTTCTTTGGCGGCTTTCAAGGACTGATGCCTGTCTTGGGCTGGTTTACAGGTGGCAGTGTCTCGCATTTGATCGAGGCTTTTGACCATTGGGTGGCATTCGGTCTGCTGGCGTTCATCGGTGGAGGAATGATTCGTAGTGCATTGTCGGGCGAGGAGAGTAAGGCGCTCGATGTTACTCGGTTGCGCACTCTTGTCGGGCTGGCTGTGGCCACCAGCGTCGATGCTCTTATTGTTGGCGTCAATTTGGGACTGATGCGTGAAGCACTGTTGGTTCCGGTGCTAATAATTGCTGCCGTCTCGTTTGTGCTCACAATAGCAGGTTTCTACATAGGTGCTTATTTCAAGCGTGTTTGCAAATTCAAATTCGAACTTGTTGGCGGCATTGTCCTGATTGGCATCGGCATAAAAATCCTGATTGAGCACTTGGTCGGCTAATTGGCGGCGCCCACTTCCTTCATCAAGATTTCTCTGAAACTGCACGTGTCAGCATGGAATCTGTTGATTGTGGCCATAACCCGACTATCGTCATTTATCCATGCGTTCAAATTGGCAGTATTGTATAGCTCATGTTCGATGGCTATGGCGCGCCGGCAAATTGACAGGTATACCTTTTCGTAATTTGCAGGTTTGTTGTCGATGTTGAGCGGAATTCTTGATATGTAATCGAAAGCCGTACGGAAATCTTTCTGATTATAGTGCATTACGGCGATATCGAAGATTGCGTTGTTGTTACGCGGTGATATGCGCAATGTCTGCTCGAACATTTTTTTCGCTTCATCGAGTTGGCCGAGTTTCGTGTAAATCGTTCCACAAGCATTTATTGTCAGAATATGATATGGCGTGTATTTAAGTGCTTTTTTCAGTTCGGTAATGGCAGCCTGGTCATTGCCGGTCATCGATAGGGCGAACCCCTTGTAGTACAGTATTGGCGCACTGAAATTGTTGATGGTGTAAGCTTGTTGGTCAGCTTTGCGTGTCAGTTGGATAACTTTTTTCCATTCTTGGCCATAGTAGTAAAGCTGGATTTCGCGCGCATTATGTTCTCCTTTGCAGAACTGCAGAGTTTGTGCAAATCCGATGACGACTATAGCCGTAGCTAAAGTTGCCAGGCTTAAAGTTATTGCTTTAGTTTGCTTTTTATCGGTCGGTTCTTCAGTCTCGTTTTTTTGATGGTCGGCTAGCACTATAGCGCAGATGGCGAGTAGAGCAATATTATGCTCAATACGTTCGTGCGGATAGTCAAGCATCGACACAAGCATCCAACCGATGAGCGCGGAAACCACCAGAATGTTGAAGACGGCAGTGCTGTAGTCCCGCGTCTGCATTATGTTGGCAATACCGGCAGCGATGATGCCAATAAAGAAAATCAAATAGCCGAGCAACCCGAGCAGCCCGACTTCCGATGCGATCCAAAGATAGTCGTTGTGCGGGCGTTGGAATGTCAATGAGCCTTCTTGCAGTTTTTTGTTGAATTCATCCACACCGTATTTGGGAATCACAATCTGCCACTGACCGGGCCCGGAGCCAATAATCGGATGCTCTTTTATCATCTCGATTGTTTTCTCCCATATAATCTTACGCATGGCAACTGATGATTCACCATGCTCATTGTCGCGGTATCCGTATTTTTCAGGATTGAAAGTCGTCCCGATGCGTTCTTTTATAGTTTGCTCAATCTGAGTTTCTGTGGCACAAATGACAGATGTGAACGCAATGACTGCGGCTACAGGTACGGCAATCATTATGGCTCGCTGTTTTTTCCCGACAGGCTCTCCGTTGTTTCTCGGCCGGAACACCAATATATATATGTATAGAAGAACGGCAGCCGCAAGTGTTGACAACGCAAGTGCGGCAAAAACCGTTCGGGTCAGCAGTATAACAATTAGCGTAAGGTTGGCCAGGGCGGTTGCTCCGCCAATGCCTAACCATACAGTTGACCACACATTGTGCCGTTTAAAGTTCGCAATATTATAGATGGCGGTAGGCAGAGTGATGAACAGCAGTGATGACAAAAGGTTCTTGTTCGAGCATGTCGAGAAGATTTTTTCCATTATCTGGTTCAGATAGTACGATCTATGGTCGGTAGCTGTACGGTATTTGCTAAAATCGGAGTTTGCAAGTTGGACAATGGCTATGGCGATAAATAGGGCACTCATGACAGTTATGGTTTTAATCAACCATTCGCGCCCGTTGGGGTTCTGCTTCAGCATTTGATATAATGCAAAGAGCCATAAGCAGAATATGAACTCTTTTGTCAGGTGAAAAAATGCTTCGTGGCCGTTTATCATATTGATGCACGATACAATATGCATCAGCATGAAGATTGCCAATCCGCCGAAAATCACTTTTTCGGTGCGGTCGAATGTGTTTTTGTGACATTTGAATATGTTAATCACAAAAAAAGGCAACATGGCAAGTAGGTAAATTGCAAACAGCATTTGGCGGGGCAGGAGCGATGCGTCGAGCATCAGCGCTTTTTTAGGCCAGATGCGCGGAAGTGAAGTGCCTGCAACTTGGGTATCGGCCCAAATGCATGGAAGCAATACGATGAAAGCAGATGTTAATATCCACGGAGTCAGTTCTATAACTTTTTTAACGGTCTTGTTCATATCCTATCGGTAATTTGTTACAAATGTAATCTTCATTTTCATACACCTATTTATTATGTACATCATTTTTATGGTAGTGCCATCATTGGCGGTTGATCTATCGCAATTTGCAGCCAACCTTCCCCAAAAAACAATTATTTGCCATTATAAAACGACATTTGAGCTGTATATCAATAGACAATATGAGTCATTTCGCATAAAAAGCAATGCCGTTTGATAGGGAAAAAGGCTTTTTTGTAAAAAAAAATCGGTTAAGAGTACGATTGTTATGTTTTTTAGTACTTTTAGTGCGATTCTTTTAACGAAGAATTTTTAGAAAAGAGAACTATGAAACGTATAGTGTTTTTGATTATTGCAATCGTTAGCGTTGGCATCTGTAATGCTCAGGACGCTAAATATAAGGCATTGTTCATCAGCAATTTCACAAAGAATGTTGAATGGCCGGCTAGTGAGAAAAGCGGTGATTTCATTATTTGTGTTGTTAACCAGAATGAAGTGCTGAATCAACTCAAAACTTCCACCAATGGTAAGACAGTTGGCACGCAGCCGATATCTGTAGTTGGCGTTAAGTCGATTGATGAAGTCTCAAAATGCCATATTATTTATTTGTCGTTTGCCGACAGCAAGGCTGAAAAAATCCAGTCGGCGAAGGACAAACTAGGTGCTACAGCTTCGCTGATAATAACCGACAGACCAGGTGCATTGAAAAATGGTTCTTGCATCAATTTCCTTTTGGTTGATGACAAATTAAAATATGAAATGAATACTGATGCTATTGCCGAACGGAAACTTCAGGTGAGCTCATATCTTATTGACCACTCGTACAAATAGAATATTTATTAGGAGCATAATAGAACAGGCGTTATTTTGTAACGCCTGTTTTTTTTGTTTCCGAATAACCGAAAAGCGATGTTTTTATATGGATAACTACGGTATGGTCACTTGCCACAGTTTGTGAAACACTTTCTTGGTTGTCGAAATGAGTGATAATTTGACACTTACGTCTTGTCGAAACATTCAGTTATAATTTAGTTGCCAAAAATCGCATTACAATTAAAAAAATTCTATTTTTGGTGTAAAACAAAAAATGTTTTAAAACGATGAATGCTCGTCTGACAATTACCAATAAACTGATAATCGGTTTCGGTTCGGTTCTGCTTGTAGTTATAGCTAACGGACTTGTAACATATTCAACATCAAACGCGAACAAAAAACTCAATGAAGACATATTGAACATTTACAACCCGTCGCTCACAGGTTTGCGCGAATGTAATGTAATGGTCAACAACTCGCAGATGCTTATTAAAAACTGGGTTTGGATTGACAAAAAGCCCGACACCCCAGACAAACGTAAGTTGCAGGAGATGCACGATGTTCAATTCCCGAAACTACGATCGGAACTGACGGAGATGTCGAAGAATTGGGAAGAAAATGAACAAGTTGCACTCACTCAGATTTTGACAGGCATCAGCGATACTTTGTTCAGCTACCACAAAAATATAATGACCAGTCTTAAGGAGATGTCGGATTATGAAGATATGCTCATTGCAATGGAGACTCAGGAAATGGTTGAAGAAGGTGGCTCTGTAATTGAAGAAACATATAGATTATTGGAGCAGATTGAAGCACTGACAGAAATAATATCGAAAAAGACCGAAGACGCCAACAAGGAGATGGCGGCATCTTTCGCCTGGTTCCAGAATTTCGTGATTTATTCGGTGTTTGTCATAGTGTTCATTGTAATTGTGGTCAGTGTCATTACTGCTCGTAGCATTGTTGTGCCGGTTTACAAACTGAAGGAGTTCCTGCTGACAATGACAAAAGGTATTTTGCCGAAAGAAAAACTTGTTACCAACAACGATGAGATTGGCGACATGGGTGATGCTCTGAATGGATTCATCGAGTCGCTTAGGCGCACATCGGAATTTGCCGTGGAGATTGGTAACGGTAATTACAACTCTGATTATGAAGCTCTTGGCGAAGAAGATACTCTTGGTAATGCATTACTCGAGATGCGCAAGAACCTGCGCAGTTCGGACGAAGCCAACAAAAAACGCCAGCACGAAGACGAAATCAGAAACTGGACAACCAAAGGCCTTGCAGACTTTGGCGACATCTTGCGTCATAATTCGGAGAATATGGATGTTCTGTCGAGCAACGTTATGCGTCACTTGGTTGATTATCTTGGTGTTAATCAGGGAGCCATTTACATTCTTAATGAGCAGGACGACAATAATAAGTTCTTCGAGATGAAGAGCGCCGTTGCCTACAACCGTGAGAAGTACCTGAAAGTGAACTTCGGCCTGACCGAAGGCTTGGTTGGCCGGTGCGCATTCGAGAAACTGCCAGTCTATCTGAAAGAAATACCAGAAGAGTACATCAAACTCACATCGGGATTGGGCGGTGCCGAGCCAAACTATCTGTTGTTGGTTCCGCTTGTAATCAACGAGAAGGTAATGGGTGTAATTGAGTTGGCATCGTTCAACGAGATACCGCAGTATCAGATTGATTTCCTGCAGACATTGGGCGAAAACATTGCTTCGACAGTTTCGAGCGTCAGAATTACCGAACAGACCAACAAACTTCTTTCGGAATCGAAGATGAGAGGCGAAGAGCTGACATCGCAGGAAGAAGAACTGCGCCAGAACATGGAAGAATTGCAGGCAACCCAGGAGGAATCAGTTCGCCGCGAGAGCGAGATGCGTCTTGCCATGGATGCTATCAACAATACTTTGGGCACCATCGATATCGATATGAACGGAACGGTTATTTCTGTCAACGATATGATGCTGCGGTTGTCGCATGTCAATATGACTGAGTTTGTGGGCAAGCAGTTTGTTGATTTGTATGCCAACACCGAAGCCGACCGCGACCGCTTCGATGAAGCATGGTCGAAAGTGGCGATGGGAGAGAGTTGCGTATATGAAGTTACAAGCAACTTCCAAGGCATTGAAATGACATTCTCACACACATTCACACCGTTTGTTAATCAGTTGGGCGATGTTGAGCGAGTGTACGACCTCGTATTGAACATTACTGGGCAAAAAGAGATTGACGCTAAAATCGCCAGTCTGAATGCTAATTATCGTCCGTAACTGACGATTGTTTGCGTATAGCTGATATGCTTGAAAAATAATCAAGGGATGCCGCTTTAGCGGCATTCTTTTTTTATGAATAGGGGGGAAGCATAATCATCCATTGTATGTTTGACGTGGCTCTGATTAACGCCGTTTTATAGTAGTTGCTTAGCATTACAATAATAAAAAAAGGCCCCTGTCTCACGACGGTAGCCTTTTTCCCTATGAAAAACTTCTAATTTCTTCTATTTGTTCATCAACTGTTCAACCAGGCGGCGCAACTCGTCAATCTGCTGCTGCTGGCTTTCAACCTTGTTTTGCAAGTTGGCCTTGTCTGTTTTGAAGGCTTCCAGTTGCTGTTGCTGGCCTTCAATTATCGCCTGCTGCTCCTTCATGGCTTCAATGAGGATTGGGGTGAGTTTGGTGTAATCAACCGTTTTATAGCCGTTGTGGTCAGTTGAGACTAATTCGGGCAAAACATTTTCCATCTCTTGGGCAATGACACCAATCTGTTTTTTGTCATCGAATTGGTAATACATAGTGCTGTCATTCTCCATAGTGTTTGGCATAGCCTTCAACTCGTCTTGGTTCTTCCAATAGTAGCTTACGCCACGCAGTTTCAGCACTTTATCCAACGCGCCATCAAGTTGTTGAATATTCTTCTTTAAACGCTCGTCAGATGATGTGCAACTGCCTGTATAAGTTATACTACCATTAACATAAACTGCACCGTCAAAATATCCAGCATAAGTGCTGCCACTTGCATAGATGCCATAATTTGTTGAATTAGTGCCGCTTGCAGCAGCCCTTACGGCATAGTTGGTTGCATAATTACCACTTGCTGATGCGTATATACCAAAGTTTTTGTTTTTAACAGATGTTGAGGCTCCATTTCCAGATGAAGTTGCACTTGCTCCATAGTTTGTGGCACCACCAGTTGATGAACCAGAACCACTTGCCGTTGCCAAAACACCGTGATTGGTTGAATTTGTAGAGCTTGGTCCTATTGCCTTGCCATATAAACCATAATTCTGAACGTTGCTATTTTGGGCAACACCATAAACTCCGTAATTGTATGATGCGCTGGTGCTTTCTGCACTTCCATACAAACCATAGCCAGTACCTGTTGCTCCATTATTGATACTCTTTAACCCCTGAGTTGTTGAATATGCATAACTGTTTGTGACATTCACACCTGTTGCCGAAGTGCTGTTGACAAAATTGCCATATCTGCCATAAATGTTATTCCAACGATTATCGGTATTACCAAAATTGTACGTAGTTGTTGCTGATGGCATTAAATTCGAACCCACACTGCCACTTAGCGTAAGATTTCCGCCGATGGTTGCAGAGCTGCTGGTATTAAGATACTGTGCATACACATAGTTCCATCTGTAGCTGGTAGAACCTAAATTGTATGAAGTATTTGCCGATGGAGTTACAGTTCCACCCAAAGTTGATGTACCCGATGTGTTAAGGTAATTCGCATACACATAGTTCCATCTCTTATCACTTGAACCTAAATTATAAGTAGTTGTGGCAGACGGAGTAAACGAACCTTTGGTTAAAAAATCGCCGTTAACGGTTAATGAACCATTAAGTGTTGTATTGCCGTTTTTAAGCATTACAAGAGCGTTATTTGGTGATATATATGTAAGACCATTTGATGTAGTAGGTTTACCATTTCCTATGACAAACAAACGGTCGTTGTCATTAGGTTCCGTAGTGCTTGCTGGAGTATAATCCGAACTATAATAACCAATTACTGTTTCGCCATACGAACAGGCAGTTGTACCACGTCCTATAGCTGTAGAATGCATCCCATTGGCTTTTGCGCCAGAGCCAATGGCTGTTGAGCTTTCGCCTAATGCCTTTGAATTATATCCCAATGCCAAAGAATATTCTCCTGATGCAGTAGAATTGACACCCAATGTCACAGCGGCATGATTAGTAGCCTTTGTATTATATCCCAATGCCACAGATGTTTCTGCCGATGCTGTGTTTTGTAAGCCAAACGTCATTGCCAGTCTGGCAGTAGCTTTTGAATTACTACCAACTGCTATTGCAAATGCCCCAGATGCTTCCACTTGACTGCCTATGGCCATGGCGTTCTGGATTGGGGCTTTTGCCCGGTCGCCAATAGCTATTGCACTCAATCCTGCAGCTTTTGACAAAGAGCCGATTGCAATAGTATTATCACTTGTTGACGCTGTATCTCTATAACCCAATGCTATTCCACGATAAGAATTGGTAAAAGATTCATAGCCGCCGGATATTGAACAACTTCCTTCAGATTTCGAACTATAACCGAGTGCGGTAGAACTAGCACCTGATGCTGTTGTTCGGTCGCCAAGAGCTATTGATGCCGCACCAGATGCATTTGATTTTCTGCCAATTGCGGATGCCCAATCGGCTTCAGCTTTAGCTTCATCACCAATAGCAATCGAATATTGCCCCGTTGCTTTACTGTTAAATCCTATCGTTGCTGCATATAATGCTTCGGCCTTAGACTGAAAGCCCATAGCCAGGGCATAGCCTGCAGTAACGGACACATTGCTGCCTATTCCGGTAGAATTCGCACCTGTCACCCTTGATGTTGCTCCGATGGCTGTTGAATTTGATGAATTGGTGTTGACTTGTGCAGAATATCCTATAGCTATGGAGTTTTCTGCGTAAGCGCGTGAAAAAACACCACCTGCAAAGGAAAATTTGGCTGTTGACGTATTCGAATATCCTACTGAGGATGAACTCACCCCTGACGCTGTGTTGTAACCACCTATGGCTATGGCCTCCGGACCGTCTGCTGTTGATTCGAAGCCAATAGCTATGGATAATCTTTGTTCTGCTTTCGATTTGTGACCCAATGCTAATGAATTTTCCCCGCTTGCTATTGATGTCTCACCAAACGCGTATGAGTTATGTCCGGAGGCTGTAGAAGCATTGCCTATTGCAACTGAACTTTGTCCTTCAGCTCGGCTTTCCTTTCCCAATGACATAGAATACAATCCGGAAGCATTAGCCTTATAGCCGATTGCAGTGGCATATTGTGGGTAGTCTGGATCTCCAGAAACTTTTGCTTCGGAACCGATGGCTGTTGAATGTTTTCCAGTCACCTCTGATTTGTAGCCAATGGCAGTCGAGTAATCAGAAAATGATATAACTTTAGATTCATTACCCAAAGCTATGGAGGATTCTCCATCGGCTTGAGACATATTGCCGCCTGCAAACGAATAATTGCCAATGGCTTTGGTGGCAGAACCGAAAGCGGATGATCCAGAGCCTTGAGCCAATGTGTTGGCACCAATGGATGCTGCATAATAACCTGAGGCTTGCGCTTTATACCCCATAGCAACTGCCGCTGCGTTCGATGCTTTCGACATATATCCCATCGCGGTTGACCAATTTACTGTTGCTGAATCGTTGTAGCCCAACGCAACACTGCCTTCTCCTGCTGTTAACGACTTGTAACCACCTGCTATCGAGTAAGGGCCTTGAGCATTTGATTGGTCTCCAATTGCTGTGGCCGATGTCCCGTATGTTTTCGATAGGTGTCCACCAGCTATCGAGTATTTGCCTGAAGCGTATGCTTGGTCGCCCATGGCTGTAGAAGATTCGCCCTGGGCAATGCTTTTGCTACCCATTGCAGTGGACGAAATGCCTGTTGCATATGTACTATAACCCATTGCTGTGGCATATTGGCTATACGTTATCGAACTGAAGCCTAATGCCATTGATTGTGCGCCTGTGGCATACGCTGATTGTCCAAACGAGAGTGCGTTTGATTGTGTGGCTTTTGCACCATCGCCAATGGCAATAGAACTTGCACCAGAAGCTATGGTTGATTTGCCAAAAGCAAACGAACTTGTGCCAGTAGCCTGAGCCTGATTACCAATGGCTGTCGATGTTTCGCCTGAGGCCACAGCCTTGTAGCCCATAGCCTGAGAATAATTGCCGCTGGCTTTGTTCTGGAATCCGGCGTTGAATGAATTCTTTCCTACCTGCGCGGCACTGTCAACTTTCAGATTGCCGGCCATAAAGGCATTCTTTTCAGGATACCAGTAGATTCGGTTCACCGAGTCGAGTTTCTTTGCATCGGTAGCAAGGTCGATATTGAAAAGATTGTACGGGTTGCTGCCCTTAGCTGCCGAGCGTCCGCTAACTGCAAAACCAGAAGGTTCATCACCATTGCCTTTGCCCGAGCCGTAACCATTACGTCCGCTGACAGCAAAGCCCGATGGAGCGTCTTCACCCTTTGAACCATTGCCACCACCATTGATATAGAATCGTGTGCTGTCGGTGTTAATGGTCATGTAATCTTCGTCAATTCCGCCTTTGGTGGCATCGCGGCCGGTAACAAGGAATCCGCTGCGTTTCATCTTGCTGGCGTCGGAGTCGAATTTTACCTGTGTACCGTCGGTGGCCACCTTCATATAGTTTTGTGTGCTACCGTCTTTAGTAGCGTCGCGGCCGGTAACAAGGAATCCGCTGCGTTTCATCTTCGCGTCGTTCTCAAGCTGGTCGTCGATATACACTTTTGTACCGTCGTCGTTAACCGAGAGATAGTCGCTGATGGTGCCGGCCTTTTTGGCATCGCGGCCCGTTACAAGGAATCCGCTGCGCTTCATCTTGTCGGTGCCGTCGCCAACATACACTTTCGTACCATCGTCGTTAACCGAGAGATAGTCGCCGATAATACCATCTTTTTTGGCATCGCGGCCGGTAACAAGGAATCCACTGCGCTTCATCTTGTCGTCGCCTTCGCCTACAAACACTTGCGTACCGTCGTCGTTAACTGACAGATAGTCGTTGTTAACGCCATCCTTTTTTGCATCGCGGCCGGTTACAAGAAAGCCGCTGCGCTTCATCTTGTCGTCGCCTTCGCCAACAAACACTTGCGTGCCGTCGTCATTAACCGAGAGATAGTCGCTGTTGACGCCTTCCTTCTTGGCATCGCGGCCGGTTACAAGGAAGCCGCTACGCTTCATCTTGTCATCGCCTTCGCCAACATATACCTGTGTGCCGTCGTCGTTTACTGCAAAATAGTTACTGTTAACACCTTCCTTTTTGGCATCGCGGCCGGTAACAAGGAATCCGCTGCGCTTCATCTTGTCGTCGCCTTCACCTACAAACACTTGCGTGCCGTCGTCATTAACCGAGAGATAGTCGCTGTTGACGCCATCCTTTTTGGCATCGCGGCCCGTTACAAGGAAGCCGCTACGCTTCATCTTGTCGTCGCCTTCGCCAACAAACACTTGTGTACCGTCGTCGTTCACTGCAAAATAGTTGCTGTTAACGCCTTCCTTCTTGGCATCACGGCCGGTAACAAGGAATCCGCTGCGCTTCATCTTGTCGTCGCCTTCGCCTACAAACACTTGCGTACCGTCGTCGTTAACCGAGAGATAGTCGCTGTTGACGCCATCCTTTTTGGCATCGCGGCCGGTTACAAGGAATCCGCTGCGCTTCATCTTGTCGTCGCCTTCGCCTACAAATACTTTTGTGCCGTCGTCGTTTACTGCGAAATAGTTGCTGTTAACGCCTTCCTTCTTGGCATCACGGCCCGTTACAAGGAATCCGCTACGCTTCATCTTGTCGTCGCCTTCACCTACAAACACTTGCGTGCCGTCGTCATTAACCGAGAGATAGTCGCTGTTGACGCCATCCTTTTTGGCATCGCGGCCGGTAACAAGGAAGCCACTGCGCTTCATCTTGTCGTCGCCTTCGCCTACAAACACTTGCGTACCGTCGCTGTTTACAGCAAAGTAATCGCTGTTAACTCCATCCTTTTTGGCATCGCGACCGGTAACAAGGAATCCGCTGCGTTTCATTTTGCTGCCATCAGCATCGGGGTCAATATAAACATGAACGCCATTTGGGTATACGGCGAACACCACGTTGCCGTCCTTGTCCTTAACTTCGAACAGAGCGTCGTCGGAAATGGTCTCGCCCTTAACGTCGAGTTTCTTGAGTGTTATCTCGTCGGTGGCAACCCATGTTGTGCCGTCGTGCACCAGAGTCTGGCCTTTCACACCGTCAACCTGCATTCCGTCGCGTCCCTGTGGGCCTTGCGGTCCAACGGGGCCTTGGTCACCCTTCTGTCCCTGCTCACCCTGCGGGCCTTGCGGTCCGGTTGCGCCGGCAGGTCCCTGCGGTCCTTCCGGTCCGGTTTCACCCTTCTCGCCTTGCGGAGCGGTGAACTCTATCCAGTTTGTTGGGTCGGCCTTTGGTTGGGTGGTAGAAGTGAAGCCTTCTGCCAATTGTGTTTGTGCAATCCACATTGAGTTTACATTTTCGTTGTCAGTGGATTGAGCGAACACATAGTCGCCCGATTTGTATGTTGTGCCCGATGTCCATGAGCCTTTATTGGTAAGGCCTACGCCCGGGTCACCCTTGTCGCCCTTCGGGCCTTGCGGTCCAGTTGCGCCGGCAGGTCCCTGCGGACCGGTTGCACCGGTTGCACCGGCAACACCCTGCTTACCTTCTGGGCCTTGCGGTCCCTGAACGCCTTGGATACCCTGCTCACCCTGCGTACCTTGTGGGCCGCGGTCGCCGGTCTCGCCCTTGGGCGCCTGGAACTCAACCCAGTTCACCTTGTCGGCGTATGGTTCGTTGCTGCCTGATATTCCGTTGTTCTTGGCTATCCACATCGAGTTAACGAGCGGGTTGTTGCTGCTGCGTGAGAAGACGTAGTCGCCCACGTTGTAGGTGGCGTTTGCCTGCCACTCGCCCTTGTTGGTTAGACCTGTTCCGGCCTCACCCTGCGGTCCGCGCGGGCCTTCGGGTCCTGCCGGGCCCTGGATACCCTGGGGGCCTTGTATACCTTGCGGTCCGGTCTCGCCTGGTTCACCCTTCTCGCCCGGGTCGCCTTTGTCGCCCTTCTCGCCATTGCCGCCGTTGGCCGCATAGTAGGCAAAGGGCACCGACTGCAGCTTGGTTGAGCCCATGTTGGTGTATTTGGTGCCGCCGCGCGGGTCAATCTCAACACGCATCCACACGTCGCCGCCTGCCCAGTTCACGTTCTGAAGGCTCTGGCCATTGGCGTGCGTGCCTGTTCCCACTGTCACGCTCAGCACGCCGTAGCTGTTGGTTGTCGGCGTGTGCGTTTCCTGGTAAACGGCTTGTCCGTCCTTGCCGGAGGTCAGCGTTAGGCGCAGACCTACTTTCGAGTTGTCAACCAACTCTCCGTTGGCGTCACGAACTACTGCCTGATACGAAAAGCCAGCCGGTGTGGTTGACGCCGTGCCATCGGTTTGGTCGATTGGACTCAAACTGCCGCTTGTCGAGCTGAATGCCCACGAGTGTGCTGCAAGTGCGGAACAAATCAATAGCGAATAAAGTTTTTTCATAGTATTTCCGTTTTATGCGTTTTTAATCATAGGGGGATACAAATATTTGTCTTTCATATTTTTAATGGACGTTAGGCAATGAGCGTTTCCGCAAATTGCCTAAAGCCAATTGAACTATAAATATAGGTATTTTTTTTGTAAATCGGATAATCGCAGCAACTTAACGCATTAATTATCGGCAAGCAGTATTATGCGGTTGTTGACAATTGTCAGGCTGCCGTCGACAACTTCAAACACAACATTTTTGTATTTCGGGTTTACATTGCAGAAATCGTTGCTGCTGATACCCATACTGTAGGTGCCGGCTTTCACTGCGCTAACCGAATCGATAGCATAGCTGACAAAATCATCGGCAGAGTAGTAGCGTGAACTGGTCTCAACGGTGTAGCCAACAGATGAGTGACGTTGACCATTGTACTCAAAGTTCATGTTTTTACCTTTGATGGTAACCACAACAGTTTGGTTGTAGTCTTCCGACATGGCGGCTGCTGTAATCACTGAAAGAACTGCCGCAAAAAAGAGCCCGATAAAAAATTTTCTTCTCATAGTTTTATAGTTTTAAAAATTAATGATTCGTTTCTGTTGTTTTTTTTGTTCTTGTTTACGATTCCAAATGTCGGTACGGCAATTACAATATACAATAGCTGAAAAACGAACGGCGGGTTTGGCTTAACGAACGGTAGTGTTTCACAAACGAACGGCGGGTTTGACTTAACAAACGGCGAACAAAAAGGAGGTAAATTGGTCCAAAATCGGCTATTTTTTGATTGATTTTTGGGCTAAAAACGCGGATTTTTCACTTAGAACCAATAAAAATTGAAAAACAAGTAGTCCGAATGACCATTTGAAAATGCAAAAAAACAGGATGTTGAGGTGTTATTTTTGCGATAGGGCATCACTCCTTCATTTGGCAATTCTCGCATCCGCACTGGCAGTCCTTGCCACATCCACATCCGCAGTCGTTGCCGCGGCCGGTAATACGGTCGTAGAGCCGTTTGGCGAAGAAAATGACCGCCGCCGCAATCAGGATCCAGACTATGATGGTTTGAAGCATTTTTTTTCTGGTGTTAGGTATTGGGTGTTAGTGAATAATGAATTACGAATCCTTACACTTTACTCTTTACACATTAATCATTACTCAATTCTTGTCCGATGTCTGTAGTCATAATAAGCGTCAAATCCTAATTCCTACATTCTAAATTCTAAATAATCATGCTTCCAATCTGGAACACCGCAAACGCCATAAGCCACGCGAGTGCTGTGGTGTAGCAGCCTGTCAGGATCGCCCATTTGCGGCCGCCTTCCTTTTTGATGGCGGTGATGGCCGCAATGCACGGCATATAGATGAGCACAAAAATCATCATGCTGAAGGCCACAAGCGGGTTGAATACCTTTTCGCCCTTGTGCGGTCCGCTTTTGTAGGTTTGCTGTTGCAGTTTGGTTTGCAGGGCGGCGGTGTCATCATCGCTGTCGCCTGCTTGGTATAGAACACCCATTGTGCTCACAACCACTTCTTTAGCAGCCAATCCAGTCAGCAGGCAG
>JAEEGL015168529.1_pt1 | contig 18253 bp, 16 predicted proteins | sample 9134231 | NCBI WGS metagenome assembly JAEEGL01 (sample SAMN16246548, study PRJNA631951) | gut metagenome | biome: gut microbiome; feature: rumen; material: fiber-attached | host: Bos | place: Iran: Karaj | collected 2018-10 | reverse complement strand
GACCCGCATCATCGGCATCGTCACGTATCGCGAATACATGTAGAATGCGAACACCTGGCCGAACGTGGCCGATCCGTGCGCCACCATCCACGCGCCGAGCGCGATGTACAGTAGCGAATATCCCTCTAGCATGAGCTGCGTTCCGGAGTTGAGCGGCGCGTAGAGCGAACTCATCCGCTCGAACGAGAGGCGGAAGCGGTCGTTGACATGTCGGAATGCCCGCCGCTCACGGTCCTCGCACGTGAAGCTCTTCACCTCGCGGATGCCTTGCACGGCGTTCTCCACGTGCGCGGCGAAGGCAGCGGCCTCCTGTCGGTTGCCGCGCCATACGGCGTGAATGCGCCTCTGGAACGCGGCGGCGAAAAGCAGGATGAACGGGACGGGCAGGAGCGTCCAGAGCGCAAGGCGCACGTTGAGGTAGAACATCACGGCGAAGGATCCGGTCAGCATGAGGACGATCTCGACGAGCGCTTCCGGCATGAGGTGCGCCGTGGATCCCACCTGACGGAGGTCGCCCGTGATACGGCTTAGGATCTCGCCCGTCTTCGTCCGGTCGAAATAGGCGAAGGGCAGGCGCTCGATGTGGTCGAAGAGCTTCTCGCGCATGGCAGCCTCAATCCGAAATCCAAGCCACTGCCCGCACAGCGTACCTCCCCATTCGAACGTCGCCGACGCCACGGCGAGCACGGCGAATGCGAGCGCCGCCCAGCCGGTCGCCGCAAGGTCTCCAGCCGGCAGATACACCTGAAACACCTTCAGGGCCACCATCGGAATGACGAGCTGGAGACCGCTGCGCACCACGCGGCAGAGGATGTCCACGGACATCAGCCGCGCGTGGCTGCGGTAGAACCCGAGCAACGTCCGTGCCGCCTCCTTCACTCCCACCGTCACGCCCTTGCCGTCCTTGAGCGGTGGCGTGAACAGCATTCCCACATTCGGCGGCGGCATCAATCGGCCTCCTCTTCGTCGGGTGCGTGCGTAATCGCAAGCTGGCAGTCGGCGACGAGGGAAAGAAGTTCCAGGTCGTGCGTGATGAGAAGCGCGGCGCCGCCATGTGCAGCGTAGGCTTTGAGCTCGCGTGCGATGATTCGCATGTTGTTGCCGTCAAGTCCGCTAGTCGGCTCGTCGAGGATCATCAACGTTGGACGCTTCATGAGCGCGCAGGCCACAACAAGGCGCTGTTTCTCTCCGCCGGAGAGCGAATGCGGATGGCGGTCCTTCAGGAGCGTCAACCCGAACACCTCCAGCCAATGCGCGGCGTCCGCATGGCGCGTGGCCTTGTCAAGGCGGCGAGGCGCGGAGAAGAGCAGTTCCTCTTCGACCGTGCGCATGTAGAGCTGAATGTCCATCTGCTGCATCACGAAGGCCGTTTGTTCGCGGCGCGCGCGAGATGGCAGGACGGTGAATGTGATTTCTCCACTGGTTGGTTTGAGGAGCCCGCAGAGAAGGCGCGCGAGCGTCGTCTTGCCGGCGCCGTTCGCTCCGACGATTGCCGTAATCGCGCATTGGGGAATCACGGCCGAGAAGTCGCGATAAATCCATTCGGACTTCTTTGAATACCGAAAGGAGAGGTTGCGGATAACAACGGAGGGCTGTGGACAACCCTCCATGCCGACTGTCGGCAAGGCAGGGCGTGACACGTTCACGCTGCGCAGGCCCCATGAGGCGAAATCGGGATGCGCGGCGAGATGATCGAGGGGATCTAGCTTGCCTAGATTTTCTAGGCGTGCTAGAGTTAACGTCACCTTGCCGTCTTTGAGTACGAGCAATTTGTCCAGTACTCCACGCAGCCAGTAGAGGCGATGATCGACAATGACGATCGTCACGCCGTGGCGTTTGAGCGTAAGACAGAGTTTGGCGAGGTCTTCGGTCGCCTCTGGCGAGAGGTTGGCCGTGGGTTCGTCCATCACGACAACATCCGCACCAGACGCCATGACGGCCGCCAGCACGCACTTCTGCCGTTCGCCGGAGGAGAGGTTGAAAACCGAACGCGCGGCAAGGCGCGAGAGGTCGAACGAGTCGAGCGCCACGCCCACGCGGCGGCGGATCTCATCCTGCGGCACGCATTGCCATTCTAGCGCCAGCGCTACTTCTTCCTGCACGGTGGTGGCCATGATCTGCTCCTCGGGGTTCTGTAGCACCGTGCCGACCCGCCGCGACACTTCCTCAAGCGGGGACGGAAATTCAAGATCAAGCACTTTCAGGCGGCCTTCCAACCGTCCCTTGAAGTGGTTGGGAATGAGTCCGTTCAAAGTGCGCAGCAACGTGGACTTGCCGCATCCGCTCGCACCGGTGACAAGCATTACTTCGCCTTTCTCCAGCCTGAACGAGACATCCGAGAGAGACGGCGTCTCGCAGAAAGGATAACGGTAGGAAAGGTTTTCCGCAGTGATCATTTTGCGTTTCCTGAAGGCTGTGACGAGTTGGATGGTTGGGACATCTGGGACGATCGGGCATTGCGTGTTCTGGGCATCCGCTTTGGCTTGGGAATGCTCGCTTCCCAGAAGCAGAGCGCGGCCGAGACGAGAATGGTGACGGCCAACATGGCGAAATCGAGGCGACGGAAACGGAGCGTGCGCAGCTGAGTGGGCTTTTTCGCGTAGACCACGCGCTTCATCTCGGCCGCGATCGAGAGGTTGTCCGCCATGCGCAGGGTTCGCACGATCAGCGGGATCACGGTGAGGCGGATTGTCTGGAAGGGGTGCAGGATCGCCGAGCCGAAGCCCACGGAGAAGCCGCGCATGCGCACGGCGTCCCGAAGCTGGCGGACGACGTCCACGAACTCCGGCACAAAGCGGCAAAAGACGAGAAGCGGCAGGAAAAGGAGGCGCGGCAGGTGCACGCTCTTCATCGTGCCCACGAACCCCTGGACGGAGAAGTTGAGCCCGATGGCCAGCAGCACGTTCATCGAAGGAATGGAACGCAGGAACGGCGTATGGAAGTTGTCAAGCACGCCTGACATCATCTTGGCCATTCCGTCACCCGGCAGCAGCCACATGAAGAGCCGCGACGAGCCGTAGATGATTCCGAGCGAAAGTAGCGTCATCACGAGCATCAGCGCGTATGCGGCCGCGATCACCACATACCTTTTTGTCTGGAGCAGATAGGCAAGCGTGATTGCGCTCATTGCCGCCAGAGTGATGTTGGAAGAGAGGTAGAGCGTCACCGACGTCACTACAAGCGATATCAAAAGGCGCGTGCGGATGTCCAGTACGTCCCGCTTTCCGAGCGTTGAGTCCGGATCAAACTTCGCGGATAATGCCGGCATGGCGCAACTCCTTCACGAACTTGGCCCCGCACGGGAGGCCAACGACAAGACACCCCAGATACCCCAACACGATGAACACCCCGGCCATCGCCACCATCGCCATGTTTTCGCGGGCGTGGATGAACGAGTAGCCAAGCGAGATCGCGCGTCCGATGAGATCGTAGAACGCCACACCCGTCAGTACGGCCCCCATGCGCCGATATCCGCCGCACGTCGCGATCAGCGCGTCGCTCACGAGCGCGGCGATGAGGAAACACGGCAGCAGCATGCTCATGGCGCCGCCTGCGATGAGGAACGAAACTACCTGCCCCACCAGAACGTAGAGCGCCAACACGCCGAACTTCCGCACGCGTGCCACCAGCACCACCAGAAGCGCCGTCGCAATGCCGTTTTTGAGGAAGAGCGTGAACGGATTCATGCCGCCGCCCAAGAGCGCCACCATGAGCGACACGATCTTGGAGAGGGCGGTGAAGAGCCCCACCACCACAAGAGATTCCGTGTCCCAGTAGAATCGGCGTTTCATTGTGGGTGGCCTCCCGTGTGCGCCGCCATGTGGAAACCGGTGAGCAGCGAGTTAATCTTCGTCTGGTAGAATTCGCCGAGGCGCGTGAAGCGGTAGATTTGACGGGAAGCGACAGGAGTGTCGCTTCCCCGAGTTGCATCACTTCGGGGAAGCGGCACTCTTGCCGCTTCATCTACAAGGCTCCATACCCCGGCCTTAGTCCAGTTGTCGATGATTGGAGAAAAGTCGGTTTCGGGAATCTCGGCAGGATCGAAGTACCCGAGATCGGTCATGCGCGTGAAGCGGATGGAGTCGCGGCGTGCGGGCGGACTTTGCATGATCATGTCGATGGGCTTCAACCCGACGTCCACGGCGGCCATGTATTTCGCGAGGTCGCCTTCCTGCATGATGCTCCAGTCGCCGATGAATCCGCCGGCGCCGCAGCCGAACGGAACCATGTCGACGCCGATCTTTGCGTATGTGTTGTACAGATTGCGTTCGAGCGCGTTGCGCCCCCAATGCGTCGTGGAAAGCTGTTTCCAGCCCTGCGCGGCAAGGTAGTCGCTCGCTTCGGCATGGCGGGCGAGGCGGTCCTCCTCGGACCAGTTGCCCTCCTGTTCAACGCGCCTGGCGATCGGCGAGCCGGGGAAGACCTTGAGCGAATAGAGATCGACGCCGTCAAGCGCGGACTCGAGATGGACGGTCTTGACGTTGCGCTCCATCCAGTTCTCCTGTGTCTGCCCTGGGAGGCCGTAGATGAGATCGGCGATGAGCGCGATCCGGTTGCCGCAGATTTCCTTGATGCGGGCGAGGCGCTCGAGGGTGTCCTCGCGTGATAGGCGGCGGCCTAGGCTGCGCCTGAGTTCCGTCTCGAAGCTCTGCACGCCGAACGAGAAGCGGTTCACGCCCGATTCGAGGCAGGCGCGCACGCGGTCGTCGTCGAACGCGAAGAGGCGGCCTTCGATTGTGAACTCGCAGTCGGTGGCGATGTTGAAGCGTTCGTGCAATCGCCCCACTGTCCGACGCAACTGGTCGGCCGTGAGGGCGGTGGGCGTGCCGCCGCCGAAGTAGACGACCTCGACCGGCTTTTTCGTGAAAACGCCCTCGTCGGCCACGTGGTCGATTTCCACAAGGAGTCGCTTGACGTATTCCTCGATGGCGGCATCGTCCGCCCGGTTGCGGTAGAAGCCGCAGAACGAACAGCGGCTGATGCAGAAGGGGATGTGCACGTAGATGACGAGCATCTGGTTGTTTGTGTGACGCAGCGACTGCCACACCGCCTGCGGGTCTGGAGGCGCTGCCGGCGGCTTCATCGTGCCGGGCATCATCCCGCCGTGGGGCGCGCCGCGCGCAGAGAGTCTCTTCAGAAGTTCCTCCCGGTCAGAAGGCAGGAGAAATGGGTTCATCATGTCAGGTCATCCTTTCTAGGGCATCTGGGTCGTTGGAGTAGCGTAGGGCTTCGGAAAGCGTGACGCGGCGCTGGCGCAAGAGATTCACGAGCGAGTCGTTCATCGTGACCATGCCATGTTCGCCGCCGAGTTCGATGAGCGATGAGAGCTGACGCTCTTTGGAATCGCGGATCGACGCCTGCACGGCCTTGGTGGAGGTCATGATTTCCGCGCAGAGCGAGCGTCCCGTGCGGTCGCTCCACGGAACGAGCTGCTGTGTGATCACCACCTTCAGGTTCGCCGCCAGCCGTTCGCGCACCTGCTGCTGCTCCATCGCGTCGAAGGCGCTGATGAGGCGCGAGACGGATTCCGCCGCGCCGGATGTATGCAGTGTCGCGAACGTGAGGTGGCCGGTCTCGGCGAGCGTGAGGGCGGCATCCATCGAAACGCGGTCGCGCATCTCGCCCAGGAGGACGATGTCAGGATCCTCTCGCAGCACGCTGCGCAGCGCGTTGTGGAAGCTCTCGGTGTCGTGGCCCACCTCCCGCTGCGAGACGAGGCACTTTGCGGAGGAATGGATGTATTCCACCGGATCCTCGATGGTGAACATGTGCTCCTCGCGCGTGTGGTTGATGCGGTCGAGAATCGAGGCGAGCGTCGTCGTCTTGCCGCTGCCGGTGGCGCCGGTCACCAGCACAAGCCCCTGGCGCATGGAGCAGATTTCTTCGAGAAGGGGAATCGGCAGGCCAAGCTCCTCGAACGCGAAGAAGCGGTTCGGCAGCAGGCGGATGGCCCAGGCGATGCGGTTCAGCTTGAAGTAGATGTTGATGCGGATGCGGCGGCCCTCCACGATGGTGTCGGCTCCGTCGAACTCTCGAGCCGTGCGGAACGTCTCGAAGTTGCCGCGCCCGATGAGGCGCGCGGTGAGCTCTGCGAAGGGAAGGGATGCAAGTTCGTGAGGGATGTCGAGCGGCTTGAGGCGGCCGTGCACGCGCAGGCGGGGCGGCTCGCCCTCGCACCAGTGAAGGTCTGATGCGTCGGCCGCGACAAGCCTGCGGAAGAGCGGGTCAAGAATCTCGTCAGTCATTCGTTGGCATCCACTTGAGGTCCTGAATGGTGTTGACGATCGTGTTCGTGCCTTCCGGATTGGGCTCGGCGAGCGCCTTCTCGGCGTTGGACCTTCGCTGCTGCCGCGTCTTTTCGAGCGCCTCGTGCAGGTTGCGTCTGTCCTGCACGTTGTCGCGCAGGAAGCCGCGCGTCGCCTTGTTCGCGCCGGACGGCGTCAGCACGACCGTGGGCTTGATGAGCACAACGAGTTCGTAGTCGCTCTCGTTATGTGCCTTGTGCCGGAAGAGGGCGCCGAGGTACGGGATGTCGCCAAGCCACGGAATCTTGTAGAGCGTGTCGCTCTCCTCGTGCTGCATGAGGCCGCCTAGCGCGATGGTCTCGCCGTTCTTTGCGATGATGGATGAGGTGATTGTCTCCTTCTTGATCGGCGTTTCGTAGAACGTGCCGGCCGACGTGTTCACGGCCCGCTCCTCCTGCGCCGTAGAGTTCTCCTGCATGATGCGCAAGGTGACCGTGCCGTCGGTGTGAACCTTCGGCGTGATGACCAGGGCGGTGCCGATGTTGCGCTCTTCAAAGTTTGAGATCGTGTCGGTGTTGGAGCCGATGCCGTCGCTCACGAGCGAAGAGCCTGCCGTGAAGCCCGTCTGTATGTAGCGCGTAGTTCCGAGGAAGATGCGCGACGCCTCGTAGTCGGCCACCATGAGGCTGGGCGTGGCGAGCGCTCGTACCTTGCCCTTGCTGTCCAGCATGTTTAGGCGCACCTGGTAGTGCCGGTTCAGCAGCTGGAAGACTGAATGGTTTGGATAGAGGGCGGATTCGGCTATGTCGAGGCCACTCAGCTCGGTGGAGATCGTGTTCTGGGCGACGTTGTACTTTATGTCGCTTGAGGAGTCGCGCGTTCCGGTTACGTTGTACATCATGTCGCGCACGGCCATGTTCTTGCTGAAGCCCATGTCGGCCTTGCCGTACGTGTGGCTGTCGCCGTTCAGGAGAAACCCTAGTTCGCGGTCCTTGGCGTCTGAGATGTCGAGCTGGAGCACGCGCACTTCAAGAAGCACCTGCGCGCGCGGGATGTCGAGCTTGCCGATCATGTCCTTGATCTGGCTGAGCATCTCGCGGTCTGAGGAGCGCAGCACGATGGAATTCGAGCGGCGCACGATGGACATGAACACCATGCTGGGCCGGAGCGTGCGGGGCGTGCCGTCGGCCGCAGTGCCGTCTGGCGAGACTCCCTTCGGCAGAAACTCCACCTGCGAATTGCGCTTGTCTATCCGTTCGATGTCGTCGTAGTAGCGGCGCACGTTCTCCATGCCGCGCTGGCTCTGCTGGCTGCTGCGGCGGCTGCTTGACCGTCCTCGCCCGGATGAGCGTGAGGTCGCGCGCGAGGAGGAGCCGTCGCCTTCGATGATCGTGGATCGGTCGGCAAGCTCGTCCATGCGCTCGAGCGCGCGGGAGATGTCGCCGATCTCGTCGTCGTCGTCCTGGTCGGGCGCGTAGTATATCACCATGTCGCGATAGGCCTCCTGGACTGCGGCGGCGATGTCTTCGCAGCGCGGATATGCGAGCGTGACCACTTCCACGAACTTCTTCTCAGAGAATGCGTCGCCCTTGGTGAACTCGTCCAGGGTGAGGATGTAGATGATGCCGCTCTCTGGGTCCTCGCGGTACCACAGGCTATGGCCGTGGCAGATGGCCTTTAACGCGCCTAGGCAGTCGATGTCTTTCAGAAATGTGCGCACCATCGTGTTCTTCGCCGAGTCGTTGACCACGATGTGCCGCCCCCACGCCTCGCCGAGCATGCTCATCGCGTATTCGATCGGCGCGTCGCGGAACATGAAGGACGTGATAATGGGATTGGAGTATGATGAAGCGGCAGGATTGCCGCTTCCCCGATTTGCCGGCTCGTTCCGGGGAAGCGACGCCCCCGTCGCTTCCTGCATTCCGGTGCCCAGCAGCAGAAGGGCAAGGGACACGACAAGCGTCAGGAGACGGGATGCGGGAGATTCGGTCGAATTCATTTTACGCTTTACACTTTCCATTTTACATTCACTCGCTGCTACCAGTTGAGGCGGATCGTCTCGTCAGGGCGCTTCTTGTTGTGGTACACCTCGATGAAGGTCGAGTCGATGTGCTTTACGTTCACGTAGAACACGAACTTGCGCAGCTGCTCCTCAAGGTCGTCGTTTTGGAGGGGAGGTTTCGATGAAGCCGCCGCCTGGGGTCTGAACGGGGCCGTTCTGCCGTTTGTCGATGCGCGGCTGCGCTGAAGCGCGGCCCTCCCCATCCGGCCGCCGCGACGATTCGCGCCGAAGCGGTCCACGCGCACAAGATCGCCTTCGTGCACGAGAATGGGCTCGTCGGCGTTGTAGAACTGGATCAGCGCGGCGCGTGGCGTGTTGGTGTCCTGCGGAATTGTGATTGCCAGGATGCGGAACTCGCTTGATATCTCGCCCATTGTTGTGCGCATGAGCCCATCCTCGCCGGGCGTCGTTGCCACGTCGTCTTCCGCGTCGCGCCGCCGGAATGGGTCCACCAGGTCTCGCTCCGCTTTTCCTTCAGCGTCCTTCAGCGTGACTGGCCGCAGAAGCGGCGGCAGTTTCGTGGGTGATGAAGCGGCGAGAGCGCCACTTCCCCGAATTACGGAGTCTCGGGGAAGCGACACTCCTGTCGCTTCTGCCTCGGCGCGTGAGGACACGTGTCCTCCTAGCACGAGACACGCGACAATCGACAGCCGACATGTGGTTTTCATTCTTTCGTTCATCACTTCGTCACTTTCATTTTGCACTTTACACTTACCTTGCCGCCGCGTTCATGGCGGCCATGCCCATGAAGAAGGCAATGTACACATACGCCACCATGCCGCCCACCACGATGATGAGCGCCGGCTCCACGAGCTTGCCAAGCAGGTCGAGCCGCCTCTCCAGAGCCTCTGCGTAGTAGTCGCCCGCGTAGTTCAGGCCTTCGTCCATGTTGCCCGAGCTCTCGCCAACCTTCACGAGCGCGGGGGTGAGCGGCGAAAGGCGCCTGAGTGCCGTCTCGCGCAGCGACTCGGAGAACATCCTTCCGGACATCACCTTCTGACGCGTTCGTTCGAGCTGCAGGCGGTACCAGCCGTTGGATATCGTGCCGAGGATGAGCGCAAGGGCGTCCACCACCGAAATGCCGCTTGCCATCAGCATGGAGAGCGTGTGGTTGAAGAGGGCGTTTGCCGAGAAGCGCCCCACCTTGCCGAAGATCGGCACGGCAAGCGAAACGCGGTCGGCCGCAACGCCGATCCTTGGCGTGCGCCGCAGCAGCATCCATCCGGCCACTGCGAGCGCCGGTCCCGCCAGAAGCCACCCTCCATGCTCCTTTAGCCACGCGCTTGTGGCGAGAAGAGATCTTGTGATAGGCGGCAGCGCCTGAGGGTCGCCCATCACGGAGACGATCTTTGGAATCGCGACCGTGCTCACGTAGTACCCCACTCCAAGGCCCATGAACACCACCAGCACGGGATACGTCATCGCGCGTATCACCTGGTTGCGGATGGTGCGCCGCTGCAGAAGTATCTTCGCGGCGTAGGTGAACATCTGCGGCAGCGAGCCGTTTGCCTCGCCCACCTCCACGAGCCCGATGAAAATGTCGCCGATCCACGGCATTGACGTGCGCAGGGCCTTGGCGAGCGGCAGGCCTCCTCGCACGTGCACTGCCGTCTCGTAGAGCGCGGCCTTGAGATCGCTGCCAGCAAGCTCTGCGCACGTCTCGAGGGCCGAGACCACTGGCACGTCGCCCTTGAGCAGAATGACGAGCTGGAGGAACGCCTGCTCTATCGCGCCCTTGCGGATGAGGAAACGCGCGAGAAAGCGCTCGGCCGCGTTGCGCGGGCGGCGCGCCTTCTCCTTGTCGAGCGATGTGAATGAAACGGCCATCAGACGTCGTCGCCTCCAAATCCAAGCTCTTCGGCCACGGTGGCGTGGTATTCCTCGAGCGTAGTCTCGCCTTCAAGCACCTTCGCGAGCGCGTCTCCCCTGAGCGTGAGGGAAGGGGCGGAGTTTCCAAGCCATCGGCAGATGTCGCCCTCGCTTTCGCCCTTGAGAAGGAGACGGCGCACGTCTTCGTTGACGGGAAGCATCTCGTAGATGGCCGTTCGCCCGGCGTAGCCGGTGTTGCCGCAGTAGGCGCAGCCGTGGACGCGCGGAATCTTCGGCGGGTCGGCGGCGTTCCACCCGCACACCTCGCACGTCTTCGCGTCAGCGAGCTCCCACGTCATGCACTCGCGGCATGGACGGCGCAGAAGGCGCTGCGCAACGGCAAGTCTGAGCGTCGAGGCCACGAGATACGGCGGCACGCCGAGGTCCACGAGGCGCGTGAGGATGCCCGGCGCGCTGTTCGTGTGCAGGGTGGTGAGCACCAGATGGCCAGTGAGGGCGCTTCGCAGCGCGGTGGTGGCCGTTTCGCCGTCGCGTATCTCGCCGATCATCACCACGTCGGGGTCGTGGCGCAGCACGGAGCGAAGCGCCTTCTCGAAGCTCACGCGCTCCTGGCGTGCGTCCACCTTGATCTGCGTTACGCCCGCCACGGGCTTTTCCACCGGGTCTTCGATGCTCACGAGGTGAAGATCGCCGGGCTTGGCTAGCCGCCGAAGTGCAGCGTAGAGAGTGGTGGTCTTCCCGCTTCCGGTGGGTCCGGAGAGTATTACCACGCCGTCCGGCATTTCAAGGGCCTCTTCGAAAAGCCTGAGCTGGCGCTGGTGGAGGCCGAGGCTGCCAAGGTCGTCGAGCTGCTTGGTCTCGCGCGTCTGGCTGAGCATTCGCAGCGTCACGTGTTCGCCGTAGATCGTAGGGACCGTTGCCACACGCAGGCTCACGTCTAGGCCGTTCACGACGGTGTCGATGTTGCCGTCCTGCGGGGCGCGCTTCTCGGCGATGTCGAGAGTGGCGAGCACTTTGATGTACGAGACGAACTCTGCGGCGACTGCGGACGTGACGGAAAGCTCTGTCTGAAGGCGCCCGTCCACGCGGAAGCGCACTGGCGTCTCGGTCTCTCCGGGGCAGATGTGGATGTCGGAGGCGTTGCGGGCGAGAGCGCGGCGCATGACGTGCGCGAAGAGGTTCTCGGGATTGTCGAGGTCTCCGGTGATGGCGGCGTCGGGATAGTTCTCTCGAAGGGCGCGGCGGAAATCGTCTGGATCCTGTGCCTCGATGAACTCCACGGGACGCTCCGCGAGGATGGTCTCCACCCGTTCGACGGCGGCGAAGTCCGTGCGGTCGGCAAGGCAAACCACCACCTTGCCATCCTCCACGGCTAGCGGCAGTGCGCCGATGGCCCGCGCTGTCTTGGCTGGAAGCAGGTTCAGAATTTCGTGCGACGGACGCACCCTCGAAGTGTCAACAGGAGATTTCACGCCATTTCCTCATCACTGGTTCGTCAATTCCGCAGCCTCGTCCTTGCGCTCACCTGTAGCTCACAAGCAGCTTGAATGAAATGTCCATGCCCTTGTCGCCGTTCCGGCGCACAGATATGTCCTTGAACGCGTGGTTGGCGCGCGCGTGCGTCTCTTCCACGAAGAACATGAAAGCGTCGCGGAAGTCGCCTGCCGCCCGGTAGTCGACCTCGGTGGTGCGGAAGGGGGGCTTCACGGCGGCTGCGCGGGGAGCGGGCGCGGCCGCAGGTCGGGGGGCGGCTGGACGCTCTGCGGCGCGCGGGGACGCTCCCTTGCGCTTTTCCTCTGCTTCCATGGCGGCAAGTTTTCTGCGGGCGTCGGAAAGGAACATCTCGCGCACGGCCTTGTCCTTGAACTGACTTGCCTGCTGTTCGATCTGCCTGCGGAATTCTGCGGCGGTCATTGTAGGCTGAGCGGCAGGTTTTGCGGCTTTGGCCATGGCGGGCGCGACGGACGGCGCCTTGGCCGCCTCCGCCACTCGCGCATCGTTCGAGAGTATCTGGATGTGGTGCTTGGCAAGCGCGCCGTTGATGCGTCCCTGCGCCGTGAACACGGCGTCCTCTCCTTCGGGCATCGCCTCGAACCCGTATGCCGCGAATGCGGTGCGCGCCTTCGCGGCTTCGGCGCGCAGCTCGGCGGACTTCTTCTGCGCTGCTTCTGCCTCCTGCTCGTCGAGGGACTTCAGCTCTGCCAGGCGCTTTGCCGCCTGCTCCTCGCGCGGCGCGAGAGTGCGGCCGCGGTGGGCGATGGCGTCTTTCCAGCCGTATGTGGTCACGAACGCCGATCCCGCTGCCGAGAGCGCCACAACCGCTGCAAGCCAATGCCATGAGTTCGAGTTCTTTACCGTGTCGCCTACGTTCATTTCGCCACCTCCCCCGTCTTCGAGCAGTCAAGCACCAGCGTGAACCTGTTCACGAAAGCCGCGTCGCCTGATTCGTCGTGCGCGGCCTCGTTCTTCACGATGCCAATGCACCTCTCCTTTGCGTAGGCGAGCAGGGCCTCGTTCAGCCTCACTCCGTCCTCAGGATCGGAGAACGCGCCACGCACTTCGATCCTCTCCCCGCTCTGCTCTATGGCTTCGAGCGTAAGGCTGCGCCCGGCGTGCTTGCAGAAGAAATAGGCCACGTCGATGAAAGAGACGAGCGGCCGGCGCATTTCCATGCGCGCCTTCTGCGCCGCCTCCTCCGCCGCCTTCTCCGCCTGCGCGGCGGAGAGCGCATTGCGCGCCTTCTTGATCTTCTCCTCGAGCGGGCGGAATGCCGCAGCCTCCGCCGCGAGCGCGGCGCACGCCCTGCGCGACTGTACTTCGCATCCCCAGCGGAACAGAGCCGGCAGGGCGAACACTGCCGCCGCCGCCAGCAAAAGCCATCCGTTCGAGAACTTTCTGCGCGGCTCCCACGGGTTCGCCACCGGCACGGCCACGCCGTGCGTGCGGTTGGGCTTTGCGAGAAGGGCCGCGCGCGCCGCCGAAGCAAGCCATTCGTCGCGGCTCTCCTCGACTACGTTCGCGTAGCCTGCGCCGCGCAGCGCCGCCGCAATCTCGGAGTGAGGCAGGGACGGCACGACGACGTGAAGGGGATTTTCCTTGCCGACTCCGGCGATGGCGCGCTGGAGGCGCGCGAGGCCGTTCGCCGCGTCCATGGCAAAGTGGCGAAGTCCGCACGCGACGGTCTGCGGACCGGCATTCGCGCCGCGCGCCGCGGGCACCAGGAAGGAATGCCCAGTGCCCACGATGACGAGCGAGTGGTCGCGGGATGGGCGCCACGCCGCCATCATCGCGAGCTCCAGGGACGCGAAGCCTGCGCATGCAAGACCTGCCTCGGCAAGCGTCGCGTTGAAGTCTTCGGCCATGTCGCCGTCGAATCTCCCCGCGAGGGTGAAAGGCTTTCGCGTGCCGGCCCAGGCGGGCGTCGCGCCCGCGACGAGGAGACTCTCGGTCTCCACGCCCGTCGCCTCCGCTATCGAGGCGCGGATGACGCCATTGGCCCGCTCCAGGCTCATCCCTTTGGGGATCGCGCCCTCCATGCGGTGCACTTCCCCTGCAATGAGAAAGCGCACGCTTCTGCTCTGCGCCCCTACTGCGAGGTCCACAAGCGTCTGCGGAAGCCTGTTCGCGGGTCCGGCAACCGGCGCCGCGATTTCGCGCAGGTCGGCCCCGGCGAGCAGATGCCATGACTGCCCGTCGTGAATCGCCGCCGCATCGTAGCGGCCTTTGTGCTTCTTCTCTTTCATTCTGCCTTGACGAGGTTCACTTTTAGTTCGTTTGTTCCGGGGCGCAGCACGACGTGCTGCGGCGGCGCGCCGTAGTAGAGGCCGCCTTTCTCGGCAAACACGAAGAATGCGCGGCTGCCTGCGGAAAGTCCGGCGTCGATGGAAAGCGAAAGGGAGTTGGTGGCGCAGAAGTGGCGCGTGGCGATGGACATCTCGGTGGCGTCGTCGCCGGTGGGGAGGATTGAAAGCGAAGGCGAGAAGGCGATGACGTGCAGATAGAAGGGCGAGGCGAGCGCTTCGTCCGCGCAGGAGGCGCTGACGGCTAGGGAGAGGGCGTCGGGGGGGCGCACGGGCAGGGTGAAGTCGGCGTCCGGCCAGTCCTTGATGGAAATGCCGTCAGGCGCGCGGTCGCGTCCACGGCTGATCAGAAGCGTCATGGTGGCGCCGTTCGTCTGCACCACGGCGCATTCCCACATGCCGCCGAAGCCGTCGCGAAGGACGCCGTCATGCATCACGCGCTCGTGGCAGTACGGGCCGCGCCATCCGCAGCCAAGAGAGATGGACGGGTATTTGTTCGTGAGAGCGAAGACGTTTGCGAATGGCATGTTGGTCGGGATGAGCGGCGCTGCCATGGATGCGAAGGGCGGGGCGAGCTTCACAAGATTCGTCGTCACGGCGCCGCTCGCTTCGTCCACCGAAACTTCGCATGAGGTTTCGCGGGAAAAGAGGAATCCAAGGCGGCCGAGGTTCTGCGCCTCGGTCGCGGAAGGGTCGAGAAGGGGGCCCATGTCGGAGACGATGCTCAGACCATCTCCCCGCTCCAGGGCGTCGCGCATCGCCTCGCCCTGGCGGCGCGTCCTCTCCTCGCGGGCGCGGTCCAGCGAGCCGCCCGACGATATGGCCACGCTGATTGCGAGGCTCGCGAGAATCACAAGCACCACCAGAAGTTCAACGAGCGTCATGCCTGACTTTGCGCGATACTTCATCTGTACACCGTGTCGAAGTTGAGAAGTTCGAGGAAGAAGACGCCGCGCGTCTCGTCGTATGTGGTTACTGCGCCGGTTGCCGTGTCGATTGGAGTGGCGGCGTCGGCTCCGCTGTAGCGCCGGTTGCCGCGGAAGCGCGCGATTTCGGCCTCCTCGTCGAAGAGGCGCGGATCCTGCGCAGCGATCAGAAGCAGGCGGCGGAAGATGGGCTGTCCGGCGCGCTCCTCGGCGCAGTGCTCAATGTAGACGACGCGGTAGAAGCCGCCGTTGCCGTCGTCGTACTTTGTCTTGGGCTGCGGGAAGCGAAGTTCGCCGTCGGCGACTGCGGCGCTGGAGACGGCTCGCTTTTTCTGCAACACGGCCTCGGGCACACCTCCGCCGGAGGCTGCGGCAACGCAGTCCACACGCTGCGCGGTGGAGATGTAGGGCCCGCGCCAACCGTTGCCGGTGAGCGGCGATGGCGAATGGAATTCGTACTTACTCGCTTCGTCGGTGGAAAGGAATATCTGATTCTCGCGCGTGCCGGAGGAAAGGTCGCCCACGGATTTCTGGAACAGCATCCAGAGACCGTAGCGCTCGAGGAATTCAAGTGCGCCGTAGAGCCGCTGAGGGTCGTCGGCCGACAGGGAGGCGTTGAACGTCTGGGTGTCGCCGGCGATGAACGCGAAGTCCGCCGTTGGCATTGGCGCTGCGCTGCCTGGCACGGTGAGGCCGTCCATCATCTGGGATGCGTTGTCGGCCCAGAAACGTTGGAAGGCGTCGCGTATCTGCCCCATTTCGTGGAGCGTCATCTGCTTTTTCGCATCGTCCACGAGCGTGCGCCCGTACGTCACGGCTACGCCCGCCCCTATGACGGCGATTATGGCCACAACTACGAGCAGCTCGATCAGAGTAAAGCCTTTTTTCATGTGGATCGTCTTGGGATTTCCCTGAAATTCCCCTTTAGGACGTGCATCCTAAAGGGGAGGGCGCAGGTGGACAACAGATTTACCGCGCCCGAAGGAAGTATCTGCCCTGCCGTGCAGAGAAGATGGCGACTGCACGGCAGAACAGACGGTGAAGTTAGTTCTCAGTCGCTTTCACGTCGTTCCGATACGTGTCGGAGAGCGCCGCTGCGGAGAGTCCCTGCGGGCTGAGAACACATGCAACCTGCGGACGCAGGCCGCTTGGGTTGTTCATCGAATCGTATGAGTCGGTGGGAACCTTCACGATGACAATGTAGCGGCTGTAGATTGTCTCGTCGTTGTAGCGCTTTGAGGCGACGGGGGTGTCCACGCGTGCGCCATTGCCCTGGTAGGTCGTGGCGAAACGGCCGAGGCCGAAAGCGATCAGCCAGTAGGAGCGTCCGTCGGCTACGGCCTCTGCGGCGGTCTGCGACGGCTTGGCGACGTCTGAAGGCGTCAGGCCGCAGTTTGAGATGATTTCCCTTGTGAGATTCATAGGCATGTCCATGCCCATCATCTGCGCGCCGGAGCCATCTGCGCCGTCCGACCAGATAAACGCAAGCTTGCGGCAGGTCTGACGAGCGGCGGCAATCGTCTCGGCATTGGCGGCCGCACGGTTGAACACGGCGGCGCTGGGATAGTTCACGGTCACTTCATTGCCATCGGCATCTGAGTAGGTGAGCATGTAGGGGCCGTTGGCTGAGAAGTCCCATGCCGCTACAGCATCACGGGCATTGATCTGCGCCTGTGCAAGCGCCTTGGCGTTCGTGTCGTCAGAGCCGACTGTTGCAGCTGTCATGCTGGTGTCGACGTCGGACTGCATCTGGCCGACCGTGAAAGTCGAGTCGTTTGCCGGCGTGCGGGTTGCGTCGTGCAGATAGACAAGCGAGATGCCTCCGTTGGCGAGCGCGTCGGCAACGTCGTCGTTAACGTCCGCAGCCTTGAACGTGTAGCCCGACTGCGCGTAGAGACCGCGTGTTCCGTTGCAGGCGTCAATGTTCTGGAGCGAACCGGCCGGCATGCGCGAATAGAGCTGATAATCGGTGTCGATGAGCGAGTCGAGCTGGTTGGGAAGCGCCCAGTTGTGGAGAAACGACCAGTGCTGGATGGTCTTGGACAATGTTCCCACATCGCTGATTTCCATCGCGGTTTTGGCGCGTTCGTCGAGGCGGTTGTAGGTTACGGCCACACCTGCGCCGATGATGGCGATGATGGCGACGACCACGAGGAGTTCGATCAGGGTGAAGCCTGACTTCTTGCTTGCTTTCATTTTGATTGTTCTTTCTTGTTTTGGCCGGTCATGCGCAACGCATGGCCATGCCGAGTTGCTTTCCTTTCCCTTGGGCGGCCCACCCGCCTCGTTTGAAGATTCCCGCGCGTCGACTAGACGGCGGGCGTTTGGATAAATCACGTTCCCCTATCCTCAAGGGGCAACGTCTGAAATGTTCGCCGCAGAAGAAGCGGCGGGAGTGTTCTGGAAATCCACCACAAAGCGGTATTCGCGCCCCGCGCGAATTACGACTTCTTTCTGGTGTCGCGCAAGGATGCGCATATCCATCTCGAGATGGCCCCAGCCGTCGTGGAGAAGGTACTCGTCGAGAAGCGCGTTCAGGCGCGTCTTGAGCTTCTTCACCGCAGGTGTTTCAAGGATGGATCGATCTGCTGCCATGGCTTTTTCTTCTGGCCTTCTAGGTTCTCTAGTAAGTCTTCTAGATTTTTCCTTCTGCCTTGAGCTTGGCCTTCAGTTCGGCGTAGGGATCCTCGCCGGTCACGATCTGGCGGACGGCCTTGGCGGCTTCTGTCGCGGCGGCAAGGTCCTCGGCGTCCGGATGGCTGGCGGCGGCGGCCCAGCGGGCCTCCGTCTCCGGCGTGGCGGCGTGTGGATTGCCGGGCACCTGGGGCATCTTGCGCATCTGCTCGATGAGCTTCGGGTCGATCGCGCCCTGGCAGTGCCAGGAGCCGATCTGCTCGCAGCCTGCGCCGTAGTAGGACGCCGCCGTGTAGGCGCACTTGAACGCATGGGCGCTCTTCGGCTTCGCGCCGAGCGTGAAGAAGGAGAACACCTTCTTGCCCGTGATCTTCTTCATGTAGTCCATGGACTTCTGGTCGGGATGGCCCCGGTCTACCCAGAAGCCGACGGCCACGAGGTCGAACGCCGCCGGATCGGGGGCGTTTGCCACGTCGAAGAGCTCGGCACCCTCGCCGAGCCCCGTACAGAACGCCTCGGCAACTTTTTTCGTGTTGCCGGTCAGCGTAGAATATACTACAGCAGCTTTCATGTCATTTATTCCTTTCTCATGTGCCTGATGCGCCTCAAAAGTTAGCGTAGTATAACATAATCTCCGGGTGCCGTCAATAGCCTAGGCTAACTTTCGCGGGAGATCCTTTTTGAATTGATTTATGGAGGTTTTCTCACACAATTCTGACAATGATGTGAGATAATATGAACTGACATGGACAAAAT
>JAEEGL014911853.1_pt1 | contig 18253 bp, 15 predicted proteins | sample 9134231 | NCBI WGS metagenome assembly JAEEGL01 (sample SAMN16246548, study PRJNA631951) | gut metagenome | biome: gut microbiome; feature: rumen; material: fiber-attached | host: Bos | place: Iran: Karaj | collected 2018-10 | reverse complement strand
TATCCTGTTCACCCTGGTTATTCCGGTCGTCCATAATGTTCTGTTCACCTATATTTTCCTGACCGTTCATTCCTCTGTGTCCACCCATGTCCTGGCCATTCGGGTTTCCCATTCCGCCCATTGCGCCGCGACCTCCCATCATCTGGTTGGTAATCGTGTTGGTTTCGGTTCCGTTCTCAATGATGGTACCTCCGTTATATTCGCCCTTGCCGTCGAAGTCTAAGGTCGACATTCCGGTAATATCGATAGTTCCGCCGTTTATGATTATATCGCCGTTGCTGTCCACACCGTCGGTATCGCCTGCGCCCATTTTGATGGTAACTGTTCCGCCGTTCATTTCAAATACAGGAGATAATGAAGCCGATTTATGGGCTGCGTTGATACCGTCATCTGTTGCATCTATATTTATTTTACCGTCATTTACGTGTATTATGGTACCCTCGATACCCTCGGCACCCTTAAGGTTCAGTTCACCACCGTTGATTACTGCTACTGTGATTGCATGGATGGCATCATCATCAGCCGTGATATTGATATTGCCTCCTCCGATAAATATGTTTCCAACTGTATCGTCATCATTGTCCTCGGCATGAATTCCATCATTGCAGCCGGTAATATTGATGGTTCCGTCTGCTATCTCGACAGACTCATGAGCTTCAAGAGCACTTCCTATACAGTCGATATTTAAAGTGCCGCCTGTTATCTTTAATGTATCCTTGCTTGTAACGGCATTATCCGATGAAGATATGTTAAGTGTACCGGTTCCGTTTATTGTCAGATCGTCCTTGGAGTAAATGACCGCGTCTGTATTGGTATCACCGTCAGCAGTGAATTCACCCGTTACAGTGAGGCTGTTTTCGGTGCCTGATAAAGTAACAAACACTTTATCCGCACTCTTTACATAGATACAGGGCTTACTCTCATTGGTAATACTTAATCCGTCAAGGACCAGTCTGATCTTGTCTTCATCGCCGGCCTCTACTGTGATCGTGGAATTTGCGGCCTGTCCGGTGATGATATATGTGCCTTCCTTATCGATGGTTATATCTTTTCCGTTCTCGGCGGTAAGCGTTGTTGCATCCGCCAGATCCGGTGTCTGTTCAAGATCCTTTTCGGTAAACATATCCTTGCCTGATAACAGGTCGTCTATATTAATATCACTTGCCGTAGAGTTACCTGAAGCGTTTTTTGAATTGCTCTCTGAAGTATTCTCCGAGTTTTTTGCTGTTTCGCCGGATTCCGTCCGTTCATCAGGTGCATCCTGCATACCCTGTTCGCCCTGCGCTGCGATATCAGGGGCACGACCCGCTGCTTCTTCGTTGATTGTTGTAGTTACACTTCCCTGAGTGCTGCATGCTGTCATGGATACTGCCATCGCTGCTATTATTACTATTCTTGCTATTCTGTTTTTCATGATCATTCCTCCATTATTATATTTTTACCAACCAAAATTATATTCTCTTTGTTTAGTAGGTACTATTTTGGCTGTTTGTCCCTGTTAATACCTACTAAATCAATTCTCGAAGCGATTAGTAGGTATTTTACTCAAAGGCTATCCATACTGTCGACCATACGGCCGAGGCTGATATCCAGGTTTCCGTTGCCGGCTCTTAATTCGTCAAGGAATTCCTTTTCGGATACGTTGGGTTTCAGGGCAACGCTGAGAGTGAGCTTGTACAGGCTGCCCATATTTGTTGTTTTCACTTCATCGTATGTATAGCTCTTAAGATATCTGTTGAAAATCTCGTCGAATTTCCCTTCGTAGTCAAGGTTTTCGGGAACCATTATCCTCAGAGTCTTTATACCGTTTCCATCTGCTCCTAAATTCGTTATGTTAAGGATGATGTTGATCACAGACACTACAATCGTAAACAGCAGAGCCACTCCTATGTATCCCATTCCGGTTGCAAGGCCTACTGCCATTGCCAGAAAAATGCTCGTGATCTCCTGCCCACGTCCGGGTGCCGAGCGGAAACGGACAAGGCTGAATGCACCGGCTACCGCCACACCTGCTCCTATGTTACCGTTCACAAGGATGATCACCAGCTCCACTATTGCAGGGAGCAGGATAAGGGTTGTCAGGAAGCTCTTTGAATACCTGTTCTTTACCGTATAGGCTCCTGCGATCATCAGTCCGCAGACAAATGCGGTCAGGGTTGATATTGCGAATTCGCTTCCCGTAAATTCCCCGTTTGAGATTATTGATGCAAATATACTGTTATACATATGCTGTCACTCCTTTCAGTCTTTCATTGGTTCTTGTCTTACCGGTTGCAGGTGCTGTGGACTTAACTGTCACGGTGCTTGTCTTTTCTGCCATCATATCCCTGTATCCCGATCCGTATTTGGAGAAGGAGACCGGGAAGATGTTAAGCTCACTCAGCTTCCTTGCAAGTCCCATCGGCATTGCATTTCCCACCTTTATCTCCATCAGCCTCTGCCCTTTCTTAAGAAGCTGTCTGCCGTCATTAACTGTACGAAGATCTGTACATTTATCATTCCATACTATATTCGAGTCAAAAGTCACTCTGAATTCCTTATCTTCTATTCCGGCCATTGCCACCCTGTCGTAGCAGATGCTCATAGCCGGTCTCATTGTTCCGTAGTATTTGACGAATTCTTCAATCTCACTTGATATCTGGGAATGTTCAACCTCATCACCTTTCCCTGTGAGATATTGGTATGTATCGATATATCTTCCGTTGATCCTTCGCTTATATACGATACCCTTGTATTTTTTCTTGATCTCTATAAAGGAATTGGTATAGTCGGTTGTGCTTCCGTAAGTCCTTAGCCTTAATTTCTCCTTGTACAGCGGCTTTTCGATAGATGTACGTACCAGCCTGTAATCAGGTGTGTCGAAGTATATGTTGTTTATCCTTGTCAATCCGTATCTGTCGACCTGTGCCATCGTTTCAAGATAAGGCATCAGAGCGTTGTATTGCTCTTCGCTAAGGAGATACTTTATTTCCGTTCTCTTAAAAACTTCTCTGTATCCACTCATATCCAAACCTCTTTTCTGAACAGTTGATTTCTTTTATGAGTACATGATATGATGTCAAGCTTAAATGAATATTAAAAAAACACCGAAAAAAAATTTTTTCGGTGTTAACTGTGAAGTGTTATTTCAAAGGTTGTATCCCCGTCGGCAGAAAAGGCTTTTATGTCTCCCTTATGGTTTCTTGCTATCCTCCTTGCTATTGCAAGTCCCAGGCCGTATCTGTTGCTGCTTCGCTCTCTTGACTTATCGGCCCTGTAGAAGCGTTCGAAGATACGCTCCCTGTCTTCCTCTTTTATCGGATCGCCTTTGTTTATGATCTTAATGACGGTTCCGCCCTTAAGCGGATGGGCATTTACCCGTACCGTCGTATCCCTGTAGCTGTGCTTAACGGCGTTGTCAAGTATGGTAGATACCATCTTCTCGATATCATTTCTGCTGCATACAAGGTTCATGTTTTCATGAATATCCGTGTGTATGGTTACGTCCTGCTCATAGGCCACGGCTTCATAGGCAAGACAGGTCTTTTCGATGATCCTTGAAATGTTTTCTTCCTTATATGTATCCCGTACATTCCCGTCTTCAAGCTTCGAGAGGTTCAGTAGTCCGGCGATCAGGCTGTTCATCCTGTCGGATTCATACAGTATGTTGTCAATATATTTCCTGCCCGGATCCTCAGAGGATGTTCCTGCGGATATCTCATCGGCCGATGCCATTATTACGGCAAGAGGTGTCTTGAGCTCATGCGAAGCGTCTGCGATGAATTCCTTCTGACGACTGAACGCTTCATCCGCCGGCTTTGTGATCCACCCTGTGATCAGCCTTGATACGAAATAGATAACCAAGTCCATGATAACCAGGATAAGAGCGGATTCTGCAAGAAGGCTCATAAGCTTATCCCTGACCGGACTGTTGTTTATTATGACTATCGTATCGCCGTGTCTGTACTTGTAAGAGTACCTTTCCCTGTACAGATTTCCTATAAAGATGCTGTCACGCCGCTCCTGTCCGGGATCAGTGATGTTCATGCTCCCGATTCTTCCCTTTATCTCTTCTGCGGCACTTGTGATGTCGAAATCATCCGCTTCATTTCCGTGGCTGTAAATGGTTTCAATCTCATATTTATCATCCAGCACGACGGTATATGCTTCATAATCCATGACCATCATGTTATTTGGATCACGCGGCCCGGGCATGCGTCCGTCCATTCCGCCGGCTTCGGGAGTTCTTTCCCCGTTCCGCATGCCGCCTCTCTCATCAAGGATGTTTAATATCCGTTCGATATTTCCGCGTTCCATGTTGTAATTCCGGATATTTATCAAAACAAGTGCGGTTACAAGGATGGCGGTTAGGATCGCATATATTGTTAAAAAGGTCTTCCTGCGTAATTCGTTCAACTTATTTCTCCCGCTCCATCGAATATCCCATGTTTCTTACGGTCCTTATTGATACCTCCGAGCCTATCAGCTTCAGCTTCTTGCGTACAAAGGACATATAGGCCTCCAGGTTGTTTGACATCGCATCGCTGTCCATACCCCAGATGTGATCGTAGATCATTTCCTTAGACAGTATCCGCTCGGGGTTGCTCATGAAGTATTCAAGCAACTGGAATTCCTTGTTATTTACGGTAATTCTTTCATCGGTCCTGCCTGAGCTTATCGATGAGGTCTTGTAATTCAGGGTAAGGTCGGCGAAATCAAGAGTATCGGACATCGCCTTGCCGATGCTCAGCTGTGCATTTACCCTGGCGGCCAGCTCTTCTATATGGAAGGGCTTGGGCACGTAGTCGTTGGCTCCGAGACCAAAGCCTGTGAGTCTGTCCTCCAGTTCTGCCTTGGCCGTGAGCATTATGACTTTGACATCATGATCTGATTTCCTTACTTCCTTAAGGATCTCAATCCCGTCAACATGGGGCAGCATTATATCGAGGATGATCAGATCATATATGCCTGAAAGGGCGTTGTACAATCCTTCTTCTCCGTCGTTTGACACATCGACCGTGTATTTGTCGCGCTTAAGCCTGTCCGCTACCATCTGCGCCAGTGAACGCTCATCTTCAACAACCAAAATACGCATTTTATCTCCTTTTTATTCGGGGGGATCGTGGGATATTTCCCTGTAGTTTACCTGCAGAAGTTACGCAGCATCTGCTTGCCCTCGGGCGTCATTATCGATTCCGGGTGGAACTGCACACCGTAGATCGGATATTCCCTGTGCTTTACAGCCATAATTTCCCCATCGGAAGTTGAAGCGGTTATTTCAAGCTCTTCAGGCATGGTATCCGGATCCGCGGCAAGTGAATGATATCTGGCAACCTCAGTTTCGGTACTGCATCCCTTAAACAGAGAACAATCGTTACTAAGTGTAACCCTGCTCTGCTTGCCGTGCATAAGCTGTTTGGCATGCACGATCCTTGCCCCGAATGCTGCACATATGGCCTGATGACCGAGACATACACCGAGGATCGGTATATCCGTCCCGAGCTCCTTGACAACATCTATTATAACGCCGGCATCCTCAGGTCTTCCGGGTCCCGGCGACAGAATTATGCGGTCGGGCTTCATCTGCCTTATTTCTTCAACTGTCTTCGCATCATTTCTTATGACGGTTATATCCGGGTCGATCTCGCCGATATACTGATACAGATTGTAGGAAAAGCTGTCGTAATTGTCTATCAGAAGTATCATAGCATTTCCCCCTCTCCGGCTGCTTCAAGTGCTTTCAGTGAAGCACGTGCCTTATTCATGCATTCCTCATATTCCCTGACAGGTACCGAATCCGCCACTATGCCGGCTCCGCTTCGCACGAAAATATGTCCGTTCTTCTTGTAAACAAGCCTTATTGCAATGCAGGTATCCATATTTCCCGTAAAGTCAATATACCCTACTGCACCGCCGTATATCCCGCGTCTGTTACCCTCGAGTTCCCCTATAAGAGTGCATGCTCTTATCTTGGGTGCGCCCGAAAGTGTTCCTGCGGGCAGTACGGCTTCAATGGCATCGAGAGCATCCTTATCATCACGGATCTCACCCCTGACGGTCGAACCGATATGCATTACGTGGCTGAACCGCTCAATACTGTGAAGCTTCTCGACCTCAACCGTTCCGAATTTACTTATTCTTCCAAGGTCATTTCGCCCGAGGTCAACGAGCATGTTGTGCTCGGCAAGCTCTTTTTCATCTGCCAGAAGCTCAACCTCAAGCTGTTTGTCCTCGGCATCGGTAGCCCCGCGCTTTCTCGTTCCCGCAAGAGGGAAGGTATGCAGGATGCCGTCCTCCAGCTTCACCAGTGTTTCGGGTGATGCGCCCGCCACCTCTACATCAGTCCCCGAGAAATAGAACATATACGGGGAGGGATTGATGGTACGGAGCACACGATAGGTATTGAACAGGCTGCCGTCAAAGGGAGCGCTCAGTCTGTTTGACAGAACTATCTGGAAGATATCCCCCTCAACTATATATTCCTTGGCCTTCTCCACCATTGAACAGTACCGCTCCTTACTGAAGAGCGGGGTGACTTCTCCCTCAAGCTGTCCGCCGGGATCGTAGCCCTTGTCACCTGTCTTAAGCAGCATGGCAAGATCCTTAAGCTCGATCACCGCACGCCTGTAATTCTCCTCTATATCATCCAGGGAAATGTTGACTATGAGTACTATCTTCTGACGTACATTGTCAAAGGCTATTACCTTATCAAACAGCATAAGGTCTACATCCTTGAAGTCATCCTCATCATCAACCGTCCGCCTGACTTCGGGTTCGCTGTACAGCAGATATTCATAGGAGAAATAACCTACGAGACCTCCCGTAAACGGCGGAAGGTATTCTATCCTCGGGCTTATGTATTCCTTTAGTATTTTCCTTATCTCTTCAGAGGGATCGGCAGTTTTTATTTCCATATCACCTGCCTTCATCTGACCGTCCTTGCAGGTGATGAGCAGCTTCGGATTGAAGCCGAGGAATGTATATCTTCCCCATGTATCACTCTCCTGCGCCGATTCGAGCATGAACACATGCTCCGATGCATTTTTCAGTATTCTTAAGGCTTCGATCGGTGTGGTAAAATCAGACAGTATTTCCATACTGACCGGTGCGACCCTGTAATCACCGTCCTTAACCAGATGCTTGAGCTCCGAAAGCTCCGGTAAAATATTCATAATGGTTCCTCCATGTAAATAGGTAACGCCCCTCAAAAGCGGGCGGCGGCAACAAAAACCCCGACAGAAGCTTATCTGCCGGGGATGATAGTGTTTGGTATATATTCGTTTAACCCTTCATCAACCTTGCGCGGATAACGCCTTTGGGATCCAGTATGAGCAGCCTTACAAGCCAGATCACCAGTCCCAAAGCCACTACGGCAAGACCAAGAAATGCGTCATTTACCATATCTTCTATCGCCGGCGTGAAGTAATTGCTCTTAAGCTCTGCATATTCGAAGATGGCATCCACAAGCCACATAAGTGAAGCTCCCCAGTACAGGAACAGAAGGATGCCGAGCTTCAGATCATCATTATCCCGTGTATACCACACAACAGTTGATATTATTGCCGCAAAAACAGTAATAAGTAAAGTCATTGTTGCCTCCTGTTAACAATTCTATACTAATCTGTTACAGTGCCGGTATCTGTACTGTCATTTCTCCTGACTATGGAACCTGCAACTGCGCATATTCCAAACCATACACCTGTAATAAGAACTGCCATGGATACTCCGACTGTTGCTATCTCATGAAACATCCCTGCCGCATCTTCTGCGTTGGACATAGCTGTAAGGAACGGAAACCAGGGTACTATCTCACCGTGCCATATATGCTCGAATGCAAGCAGTGCCGAACCTCCAAACAGCATATTGCTGAGCCATTTAAGCCGGCGGCTTAAAGGGATCGACACACTGTTTATCGTATGCTCACTTGAGCTGCTGTTGAGTTCCTTCTTCTGTTCATACTTCTCAACTGCCTTAACTATTACCGCTTCCGCAACCGGTGCTGTGAAACAAGCCATATTCTACCTCCTCAATAATCATATTATCTTCTTGGGATATCGTCAGATAACTATATTCTAAACTGATTTATATTTCAATTCATATAATAAGATATTTGTGGGAATTTATCAACTGATTTCGGTACTAATGATCTCTAAGAGTCAATTCACTAAAGGGACTCATCCTTTCCTGTCAATATATTCCATAAAGAAGCTGCATTCATCATCATTGCATTTCGCCGCGTTTGAAAGCCGCATATTGCAGTGAAATACATGCTGCAGTTCTTCATCCGCTGATGAATAAAACCGGAATTCAAAAGGTACGTTTTTCATTACCAGTACTCTGGCCATAAGCGGGGCCTGATCTTTAAGATAATCACCCACACAGGTCATAAGAAATACCGGAGGATAGTTCCCTGTCACAAATCTTAAGGGACTCACTATTGTGATCTCCTTATCAGTGCCGCCTTCCGGCATGAAATCCATGAACAGCTCTTTCATTTCCAGCTCATTATCCGTTTGGGTAAGGTCATATTTTCCGCAGTTAAGGGCTATTGCTCTGAGCCTGATCTCATTTCCCGTCTCTTCATCCGCGATCCTGAAACAGGAACAGCTGTATGTGGACTGTAACAGCTCCCTGTAATCTTTATTTGTAAGTAAAGAGGTAAATAACGCCAGGAGATGTCCTCCGGCGCTGTCACCGGCAGCGAAGACATTGTTAAGGTCCAGACCGTATTTCTCATGCTCCCTGTTCATCCATCTGCATACGGAACAGATGTCTTCTATGGGTGCGGGGAACTTAACCTCGGGAGCAAGCCTGTAGGAGAAATTAACAACCGCGAAGCCTCTTTGTGCAAGGCTCATCGCATAGAACTGATATACATTCTTATCGCCGTAAACCCATGCTCCGCCGTGAACGATCATGATGACCGGAAGCTTATCTTTTCCGGCATTTCGTGGTCTGTACACATCCAGCAGGTTTAATGAGGCGTCGTTTCCATAACTTATGTTATCATAGCGTATGACATCATCGGGAGTTTTGAGTCCCGCATCTCTGACCATATCGCCTGCCGCAAATTCCTTACGTATCCTGTTACTGTATTCCGACATAGTTTCTCCTTTGCTTAATGAGACAGCTAACAGTTCCCTGTGGCACTTCTTCACTTAATGGAAAAGACGTAATCATAACTGTATGTCCTTACCCACAGTTCATTGTTTACCACAGCGAAATAATCCGGGCTCTTCTTGACTTTTATACCGTCTGTAGTCCTTCCGTTGTAACGGTTTAATATGTATATGAAATCATTTTCCGCTGTAAACCCGTATCCCGTGATTATACTGTCGCCCCAAATGATGAAATTGTCCGAGTTGGAAACAAGCGGATCCGAGATCCATACAACACTGCCGTCAGTTATATCAATACAGAGTATGTACGCATTTTCCGGACAGTCTTCCGCATAGGTTCTGTGATATATATTAAGATAGAGATATCCATCCTTTATGACCGCATAATGTATGCCTCTTTCGACGAAATCGGTATTTTCATATCCCGGTTCCTTGTAGAAATCCGACAGATCAAAGGTATAGAGAAGATCGTTGAAATCCTTATCATACACATTTACAACGGACATCGTTCCATATCCCATATCTCCGGTAAGCTCATATCCCCATATATCATCCGAATAGGTCGTCCCGTGTTCTGTCGTACCTGTCTTGTCAAACCATTTGTCCGTATCTATAACATCATTTTCAACGCAGCTTACCTGTTTCAGCGTAACCGGCTTATACTCAAGGTCTCTACGTATCCCGGAACTCTGATAAGGCTTCGGGTTGTCGTTGCTTATATAATATGTCGGTCCGAGGTTTCCATAGCCTGTATAGCCTTCTCCCTGTCCTTCTTCATAGTCGTCATCATGATCACCGCTCTCATCACTTATCACCGGGTATTCCATGATGCCAAGCTCCACTATGCTCTCCCAGCTGACGGGATCTGCATCCCTTATGTCACCGGTAGCACCAAGCTCTTCTTCATGTTCTTTGACCAGTCTTTCAATTTCGGCCTTTTTGTACCACTTAATGCCTTCCTCTTTGTACAATTCCACAAATCGGCTGTCGGGTTCTATATCTCTTTCCTTCTCATCAAGGAAGCAGTACATATTCTGACTGTAGTATTTGTCATACGTATCATCAGGTGTTTCGTTCTCGTCATATACATACTCGTTGAAATTGTATATGTATACCATGTCGCCACCGACTTCATACTCATCATCGGGATAATCGGGTCTCTCGAAGCCTCTCCTCATGTAATACTTCGGAACCCTTGCGGTCTTAAATCCCATCTGCTGCTGGAAGTTGTACAGGAATATCTTCTTGCCTTCCGCGTTGTAATAATAGTGATCGTTTACCCACAGTGTTGCTCCGCCGGAACCTCCGTTAATGACATAACCTGCTTCATTAACGTCCATAATGCTGCGGTATCCCCATTCATCGCTGCCAAGGATATGTACTCCGCCATCCCTGTAACCGAAGAAATATACACGGTTGGTCTCATCGTACATCTGATAGGTGAGCTGTACCACCATCTCGGTACTTCCGTCGTTTCCGCAGTCTATGTAAGCATACTGTGCATCCCTGAGTCCGATCTCATAATCATCAATATATGCTGACTCATTTTTGATATACTCGTTTATGATCTCGGAGAATGAATACCTGTTTCCCTCCCTGAAATAGCCTTCCTCCGAAATGTCAGCCACAGCCAGTTCCTCATCTGAGAGGAATTTCATATAAGCGTCCTTGATCTGTTCGTTGTCGGGCTTGCCGACACCGATATTCGAAAGAAGTCCCCCGTTTATCTTCCTGCCGGATTTTTCATCATCATTGCTGCTTTTTGCATCTTCAGACCATGAAATGGTATTCTTATCCTCTTCCGCTTTCTCCTTCTCTTCCTTATCCTGAACGGCATCGGCAATCGATACCTTGTCCCCTTTGTTCTTATTGCAGCCGGTTGTACCAAGACAAAGCACAAGCCCGGCTAATATGATCGTATTCTTTATAATTCTCTTCTTCATGTTTGTATCCTCTTTATATTTCTTTATCTTTCGCTATCTTTATCTTTCTTTATATTATTTTATCTTTAACTTAATTCACTTTATCTTTATATATCTCTATTAATCTCTCTTATCTTTATTTCTTTCTTTTCTTTCTTTTTCTTTCTTTTTATCTCTCTTTATATCATCGATTTTCAAGCTTTTTACCTACTAAAACAAATCTCTCCGCGTTTAGTAGATATAAAGTCGGCTGAATTACTTGCTTTTTACCTACTAAAAGCAATTTCCCTGCGTTTAGTAGGTATAAAGTCGGCTGAATTACTTGATTCTTACCTACTAAAACAGATCTCCGCGTTTAGTGGGTATAACAGAGGGTTTGAACATATTTCGCTTAAACTTTAGTCTAACATATTTCATTGCATAATACAAAGGGGAGTGCTTGTCTGCGATATGAATAAATGTTAATATTTTACTATTCGGAACAGGCTCAAAATACATATTAAAAGGAACATGTAAATGAAAACTTTGAGATCCATTCAAACATTTATTTTTGATATAGTAGAAGCTGCGGCCGTTGTGATAGCGGGTAACACCTATCTTATTACACACGAGGCTACTCCTGTCCGTACGTTTTTGGTACCGATCGCATGGGTGATCATCGTAGTATCGATGCTTTCTCCTTACCAGCCGCTTCCGGAAGTCATGTCCACAAGGCTTCGTATACTCAGGAACGGTCTTAATATGCTCAATATATTCTGCTTAAGCTTTGTTGTGTCATTGATCTTAAGTATTGTGATGTGGACGGGAGGCACAACACTGCCGTCGCTCAGGCAGGAGCCACTTTTGTGGGTTTTTAATACACTTATACTTGCTCTTGTACTTACTCTTGTTTTCTTTGCCGGAATGATACGTGTGTATCTGTCTTCTGAGCAGCTTGCACTCAAATGGCGGATCATAGGTATTGCTGTCGGTTTCCTGCCGATAGTCAATCTTATAATGATGTTTAAGATCATAGGCGTTGTTTCCAAGGAGCTTGATTATGAAAACAGACGTCTGATCGTTAACTCACAGAGAAAAAAGGAACAGCTGTGTAAGACCAGATATCCACTGCTGTTGGTTCATGGTGTGTTCTTCCGTGATTTTAAATACCTTAATTACTGGGGAAGGATTCCTGATGCGCTTATCGAGAACGGTGCAACCATATATTATGGTGAGCATCAGTCGGCTGCATCTGTAGCTGACTGCGGTGTGGAACTTGCCAAACGTATAGAGGCTATCGTGAAAGAAACCGGATGCGAAAAACTTAATGTTATCGCTCATTCCAAGGGAGGTCTTGATACAAGATATGCACTTTCCAAATGTGGTGCCGATAAATATGTTGCATCCCTTACCACCATAAATACGCCACACAGAGGCTGCGAATTCGCAGATTATCTTCTGAATAAGATACCTAAGAAGGAACAACAGCTCATCGCCCAAAAATACAACAGCACATTCAAAAGCCTGGGAGATGAGCATCCCGACTTCCTTAAGGCAGTTACCGATCTGACACACAGTGCCTGCGAAAGGTTCAATGAAGAGATAAAGGATATTCCGGGAATACTGTATAAGAGTGTTGGATCCAAGCTTAACAGGGGAACAGGAGGAAGATTTCCTCTTAATATGTCCTATCTTTTAGTCAAATATTTCGACGGAGACAACGACGGACTTGTCGGTAAAGAAGCCTTCCCGTGGGGAAGCGATTTCACCTATCTGACTGTTAAGGGCCTCCGTGGTATTTCGCATGGCGATATGATCGATCTGAACCGTGAAAACATTCCGGAGTTCGATGTACGTGAATTCTATATAAACCTTGTCCATGATTTGAAGGAAGCAGGGTTGTAAAAGGGAATGTTTTGTATAATAGGTTTTGTGGTTAGAGGATTTTACGATAGCTTTTTCCGGTTCTGCTTTTTATGCAGGGATCTGACATGCGACAGAGTCTGCAGAAAATTGACGGTAGCTTTTTCCTGTCCTGCATTTATACAGGGATTTGCCGCCGGGCAAGGTATGATGCGATTTTGACGAGTGCATCAGGCTTCACTTAACGTTGTCCTGATACACAGGAAGTCCGAACCCGGAAGGTTCGGACAGTCGAATCGGAGGCAGGGATGCCGACTATTCGGCGGTTCCGTGCGTTACATATATCCCTGCTGACAACGTTTAGTGAAACGATGTACGAGGAACATGAGCAGCAGGCCTTGCGCAGCGGCAAATCCCGTTCGTCTGGTGAAAAGAGTCAGAAAAATCATCTCCGGCTCATTTCAGCAGCTTAACTACTTTATCATAATTCCCTGGTATATGCGGGAAGACACAGTCGATACAGCTCTTGACCATCCGCCCGTCCTTTTCCTTCATCTTATAATTCCCGGGGCATTGTCTGTCGTACAAAGGACAGTAACAGAACAGGCAGTTGATTTCATCAAGACCCTTATGACATGGATAGTATTTGCACTCCTTATTGGCAAAGAACTTACTTGAATTGTCCATGTGCATACTCCTCCATAGCCTGTACAAAGGCATCAATAAAGGCAGGGTCAGATCTGTAATAGAAATGAGGGAACCCCCACAGGCCGTTGTTCCCTGCTACCATACAGTTCCATCTGTTCCTGTTGCCGTTTTTCTCAGATATGAATGAACTGTAATACGGTTTGACCGCAACGGCACCGCTCCCGTTAGAAGTACTGTCATAGTAATGAAATTCATGTCCCTTCATCCCTGAAAGATATTTAATGTATTCAGGAAAATGATCGGTCCCTGCAAATTCCTTGTTTACGCTTTCAATACACATATATCCGAACCTTACAAGATGTCCGGTATAAGTACACTCACCGTCTATTACCCCGACAAGTGGATATGCAACTCCCTTTTCATCTCTGACCAGGCGATGAAGATACATGAAACCGCCGCACTCCGCGAGCGAAGGGATACCGGAGTTTATTGCATTGCGTATCGACCGGAGCATATCTTCGTTAGAGCTTAATTCCTTCAGATACAGCTCGGGATATCCACCGGGAAGAAGCAGTGCCGAGACACCGGCCGGAATCTCCTTATCATGCAGAGGAGAGAAATACTTAATACCTATCCCGCGTTCCTCAAATATTTCCAGGTTATCACTGTATAAGAAACAGAATGCCTCATCACGGGCTATGGCAATAGATTGTTTTGAGGTGTATTCAGATGAAATATTGGATGAATTATATGTTGAAATATCAGATGCAGTTGACATAATATCAAGCACGGCATCCATATCAACGTATTTATCCACCACTCCGGCAACCTTGTCAATCTGCTCATTTATATTTCTTATCTCATCCGGCATTTTAAGTCCAAGGTGTCTTGAATCAATCTCAATTCCTTTTAAAAAAGGAATTACGCCAAGACACTTCACATCAGGGAAACCCATCTCAGCCAGTTCCTTAATGAGTACCGGCTTAAGCTTTTCGTAAAACTGCTCTGAGATCCTGTTAAGGATAAGCCCCCGTATCATCCTGTCCTTATCATCAAGAAGAATGCCCTTTATCTGGGAAATTATTGTACGACCGACCTTAGATGCATCAGCAATAAGGATGACAGGTGTTCCTGTTTGTACCGCTACTTCGTATGAGGAACCGGCTGTAGTATCGGCAGCTATTCCATCATACAGCCCCATCACGCCTTCCATAAGTGCATAACCTGTTTTCTGTTTGCTAAGTATCCTGTTAAGATCCGCCTTATCACAGAAATAAGGATCAAGGTTCCTGCTCTCTATACCAAGAACCTTAGTATGGAACATGGGGTCAATATAATCAGGGCCGCATTTATAAGCATGCAGCCCCTGTATTTTTTGGTTAAGAAGTCTGAGAAAACCCATCGTCAGCAATGTTTTTCCACTTCCGCTGCGCATTGCGGCAATCATAACGCGGGGTATTCTCAATATATTTGATTGATTATCCGTATGCAGATCATTCATTTTGTTCAGTGAAGATTATTTTCTCTCCGTTTTCCAGATATGTTACAGCATTCTTTCCGTGTGTCTTTGAATGATACATATTCTCATCGGCCTGCTTAATGGCCTGTTCTCCGGTCATATCAAACGCTATTCCCATACTCACGGTGATCTTGCGGTCGAATTCCCAGCTCTGCCATGCTATGTCACGACGGATATTCTCGGCAAGACGAATTGATGCAGAGCGTTCCAGACCGTCCACTATCATTACAAATTCCTCTCCGCCGTACCTGAATGAGCGATTGTGTCTTGACTGCATATGACCAAGCAGAGAACCTATACGCATAAGCACGAGATCACCCATGTCGTGTCCGTATGTATCGTTGACTTTTTTGAAATCATCTATATCCATCATTATCACCGAGTACTTCCGGTTGACAAGTGCGAGAAGGCTCAGATAATAATTCAGGCTCCTTCTGTTCCCGACACGAGTCAGAGCATCAGTCAGAGAATTCGTCAGGATCATCGTGATCACACATATCATAATGATAATGATCACTGATACTATAATATACTTTCTTAAATTCTTAATATAGTTCTGCCGCTCCTGTTCTATCAGCTCCTGTTCACGCATACCGGCTTCAAGCGGACTGTGTATCATTGCCGCATATTCATCGCTCTGTATGTTGGTGACCTTTTCATATATGCCCAGTTCCCGCTTCCTGATACGTTCCAGCGTCTGTTCGGATAATGCTCCCTGCAGAGCTCTTACTCTGTCGAAAATATCCAGTTCCTTTTTGAGAAAACCGTATTTCTCACTGTAATTCTGACATTCGTCCATCAACCTGCCAAGAAGCACCTCATCGCCGTTGACTGCAGCAAGAGAACATGCAACATCATAATACGGAAGAACAAAATCACGCGTTATTATATCTGCATAGATCGTAGCGGTGAAGAATTCACTGTCAGCATATTTATCAATTAGCTCCTGCGCTCCATCGTATTTCTTTTCATCAACATATATACCGGCAAGAACCATGTCATTTATAGCCCGGTATGACGGAACCCATACAGCATCGGGATTGTCATTTACCGGAATATCCGACTCCCGTATCATGTCAACAGCCTCTTCAAGCCGTCCGTCATTACGTGCTGTTATGGCCCGCATCCTGTAGGCATAACTCTTGACCTGCGGATCTGTAATGGTCTGTATATCATATTTTTCATACATCTCATCCAGTATTATCTGCGCCTGTCTGAAATTGCAGTCCGTTATATAGTAATTGGCTATGTCCTCATAAATATTTACCGCCACATCTTTGTTACCGCCCTTGTCGAGATAATAAAGAGCCGTACCGAGTGTATGATAGAAATTGAGAGTATCTCCTCTGAATTTATAAATCTGGGCAAGACGTTCGTATGCATGCCCCCTGTCACTGTCGGGAGCATATGTCAGAGAAGTCATTTCAAGAAGCTGTGCTATCTCATCATCATATGCAGCCTCATCGTAGATAAGATCTGCATCTATGTAACCTGTAATCCTCTCATGGGCAGTTTTGCGCGCATTCTGAACATAAAAATAATTAAACACCAAAAATGCAGTTGCCAGTATTACGGCAGCAGATATCAGTATTATGCATATTTTTGATACAGAATGCTTCTTTTCCATAGTTATACCATCAGCTTATATATCTTCGTACAGTCTTCCTCGTTAAGAGTCATAAATCCGGAAATGGTACCGTCTCTTCCGTCTCCTCTGCAGAGCATTTCAACAAGCTTCGGGATATCCTCTTCCTTTGCACCGAGCTCTTCAAAGTTCTTCGGCATTCCTATCGAGATCAGGAAGTTCCTGAATGCTTCAATACCTGCCCTTGCAGTAACCTCGGGATGTTCAAAATCCATCTGGCAACCCCAGACCCTAACCGCAACCTGTGCAAACCTCATAACGTTACGCGGCATTTCGTATGTAAAGACAGCCGGCATTGTTACAGCCAGTCCCGCTCCGTGAGCACAGTCATAAAGTGCGGATAATTCATGTTCGATATTGTGGCTGTTCCAGTCCTGGTTACGTCCCACTCCGCATGAATTCGTATGTGCCATGGTTCCTGCCCACATTATGTTGGCTCTTGCTTCGTAGTTATCGGGATCTGCAATAACCCTTGGACCTTCATGAACCATGGTAAGAAGCAGTCCCTCTATAAGTCTGTCGGTTACCTCAACATCCGTAGAGCTTGTTATATAACGTTCATACAGATGCGCCATAATGTCGGTGATACCGCATGCCGTCTGATAGGGAGGAAGTGTCTGTGTCAGGGCAGGATTAAGGATACTGAACTTCGGACGTATTCCTTCACCGGTTGCTCCGCGCTTGTAATTGCCCTCTTCCTTCGTGATGACCGAATCACCGCTTCCCTCGCTTCCGGCAGCCGCAATGGTCAGTATGGTACCGACGGGAAGAGCCTTATCTATCCATTTACCCTGATAGAAATCCCAGAAATCGCCGTCATATACAACTCCCGCAGCTATCGCCTTGGATGAATCGATGGCGCTTCCGCCACCTACCGCAAGGACAAAGTCAACGCCTTCCTTCTTACACAGATCGATACCTTCATATACAAGTCCGCTCCTCGGATTGGGCTTAACTCCGCCAAGCTCGACATAAGCAAGACCTTCGGCTTCAAGGGATTTCTTAACCCTGTCAAGAAGACCGGAACGTACCACACTGCCTCCGCCGTAATGGATAAGTACCTTGGTACCGCCACACTGCTTAACGAGCTTTCCTGCTTCATTTTCGGTATCTTTACCGAAAACAAAACGTGTCGGTGAATAGAATTCGAAATTGTTCATACCTTAAATACCTCCTCATAATGTATGGTCAGTAAGAATTTAACCATTCATAACAGTTTCGAAATACTTGGCATTACGCTGTTATTATCAGTCGCCTTCAAACAATGGTGTTGAAAAGTATCTCTCAGCCGTGTCTGGCAACACTGTTACTACTGTTTTGCCCTTACCGAGCTTCTTCGCCATCTTAAGAGCCGCAGCCACGTTGGTTCCGGAGCTTATGCCGCACATAAGGCCTTCCTTGCGTGCAAGATCCTTCGCTGTACGGATGGCTTCTTCATCCGTGACAATATAGATATCATCATATATCTTCTGATTAAGATTGGCCGGAATTATACCGTCGCCTATCCCCATCTGAAGATGTGTCCCTATGTTTCCGCCGGCCAGTATTGCCGCATTTTCGGGTTCCACTGCCCATATTT
>JAEEGL012276777.1_pt1 | contig 18253 bp, 16 predicted proteins | sample 9134231 | NCBI WGS metagenome assembly JAEEGL01 (sample SAMN16246548, study PRJNA631951) | gut metagenome | biome: gut microbiome; feature: rumen; material: fiber-attached | host: Bos | place: Iran: Karaj | collected 2018-10 | reverse complement strand
GGCCTATTTTAATAAAGGGACCGTGCTTTCCGGTAAGAATCATCTGGGAAGGGACACCTACCTTTCCAACGTGAAGCTGGGCTATGGTTCCTATGTTTCGGAAAAAGGACGACTCATAGATACCAGGGTGGGAAAATACTGTTCCATAGGGCCTCATGTATACTGTGCCTTCGGCCTGCATCCGCCTCACGGCTTTGCATCCACCCATCCGGCGTTTTATTCCGCTTCCGGGGCGGAGGGCTTTACCTATGCGGCAAAGACCGATTTCAAGGAAGAAAAGTTCATCGATGAGACCGCCGGTATCAGGATAGAGATAGGAAATGACGTGTGGATCGGAGCCAATGTGACCCTGCTGGAGGGCATACGAATAGGTGACGGCGCCATCATTGCCTCCGGGGCCGTGGTAAATAAGGATGTGGAAAGCTACGCCATATACGGAGGAATCCCCGCAAAAAAGATAGGGGAGAGACTATCGGAGGCTGACAGGGAACAAATGAGTGCTTTAGGCCTTGACCATTGGTGGGATAAGGATGAAGCAACCCTTAAAAAAATGGTAAGTGAAGGACGATTTATATTATCATCTTAGATATTTATCAGTACATCCCGCGCAGGCGGGCAGACTTTGGAGCGAGTTGATCTTCTGTCTGAGCGAAAAAGTCTGCCGCCGTTGCAGGCAATGACAGATTCGATTTGAAAAATAATACTTAAACATAAAATATGTGTGCGATACTTGGAATTTTCAATAAAATAGTGGATCCCGGCAGTGCACAGGCCGCTCTTGACCGGATGTACCACAGAGGTCCCGATGGCGGTATGCTCTGGCAGGAAGGCGGGGTATGTCTGGGACACAGACGTCTGGCCATCCTCGATCTGTCAAGTGCCGGAGCCCAGCCCATGGCCGATGCCTCCGGCAGATATCTGATCGTATTCAACGGTGAGATATATAATTTTGTGGAGCTAAAGAAGGAACTGACGGCTCAGGGCGTGGAGTTTAAGTCCAATTCCGATACGGAAGTCCTGCTGTACGCCTACATCAAATGGGGTAAGGAATGCCTGAACCGCCTTAACGGGATGTGGGCCTTCGGTATCTGGGACAGAGAGAAAAAAGAACTTTTTTTATCCCGGGATCGGTATGGCGTAAAGCCCTTGTTTTACACCAGATACGGAGTGAGCGACAGATTCTTCGCCTTTGCTTCCGAGATGAAGGCCCTGACCCCTTTTATGAAGGAGGTAAGGCCCAACCGACATCTTTTGTCGGATCCCTCTCTCATGACCGAATATGAGAGCACGGCTGAGTGCGTGATAGAAGAGATAGAGCGTTTTCCTGCAGGCTGCTGCGGGTATTATAACCCGGCCACCGGGGAGCTGAAGACGGAAAAATATTATGAGACCCTGTCCCACCTCATGGATGTGCCTGATTCCTACGAGGAGCAGACGGCTCTCTTCCGTGGGCTTTTCCTGGATTCCTGTGCCATCAGGATGAGGTCGGATGTGACCCTGGGGACAGCGCTGTCCGGAGGACTGGATTCCTCGGCCACCATCTGCTCCATGGCCCATCTTTCCCTTAATACCAAGACTGAAAGAATGGGACATAACTGGCAGCATGCTTATGTGGCGGCCTTCCCCGGAACGGTGATGGATGAGCGCAAGTACGCAAAGATGGTGACGGATCATCTGTGGATAGGGTCCACCGAGGTGGTGATCGATCCCATCAAGGCCCTGCCGAAGCTGGAAAACTATCTTTATATGTTTGAGGATGTGTATCTGACCAGCCCGATCCCCATGATGGAGCTGTACGGGGCTTTGAGGAGCGATGGTACCATAGTGACTCTCGACGGTCACGGCGCCGATGAACTCTTCGGAGGTTACACTTTTGATTTCATTAACGCCCTCAAGGATGCGGGCAGTGATGAAAATGACAGGAAGATGATCCTGGATGCCTACATAGAGAGCTTCCCCAACGACGGATCAAACGCCGCCTTAAAGGACCGGAGCTATGAGGCTGTGGAAAAGACCTTTAAAAAGAGGGACTTGAAAAAACGGCTTAAGTCGGTATTTTCCGGAAGGCGCGAAAACAAAATGCCTGAGGGCTTTGATAAACTGGATTCCCTCAATCAGATATTGTACAGATCCGTGCACAGGAACATATTGCCCACTCTTCTTCGAAATTACGACAGATATTCCATGGCAAATTCCGTGGAGATCAGGATGCCCTTTATGGATCACAGGGTGGTGGAGCTGGCCTTTTCCATAGGCTGGAGGTCAAAGCTTCACGGCGGTTATTCAAAGTCCATAATCAGGGATGCCCTCAAGGATATCATGCCGAAGGAAGTGGCGTACAGGCGTACAAAGATCGGCTTTAACACCCCAATAGTGGAGTGGATGAAGGGTCCCATGAAGGACTATTTTGAAGATATAATGGCGGATGTATCCTTTGCAAACTGCGATCTGATCAATCCGGCAAAGGTGAAGGCTGCCGTGAACCATGTGATATATGACGAAGATGCCACGCTGGCGGACGGTGAGAAGGCCTTCAGCCTTTTGTATCCTTATCTCTGGGAGATGTCATTTTTGAAACGGTGCAGGGTGAAATGAGTTTTTTAAAAAAGCTTGATTACATTTTTGATAAAAAGCAGAAGAGGGGAGCTGCCTTTCTGATGGCTGCCCTGACTCTGGGCGCCTTTCTGGAGCTTTTGGGCGTGGGTCTCATCGCCAGCTTTGTGTCCGTGCTCACAAAGCCGGAGATGATACATAAGAACGCTTATTCTTCAAGGCTTTATGACGCCATGAATCTGGAGAGCGATCATCAGTTCTTTGCCCTGGTCACGGGAATACTGATCCTGGTCTTCGTGTTCAAGAACGCATATCTTCTGTGGCTCAACCACATGGAGTATAAGTATATCTACACCAATCAGCTGCTCATTTCAGGCCGTCTTATAGACTGTTATCTGAAAAAGCCCTACACCTATCATCTTGACAAGAATTCAGCCGAGATGGTGAGGAATGTCATGCTTGATTCGGAGCGTTTTTTCCAGATGCTTCTGAGCTTTTTCCTGATGCTCACCGAGATCCTGGTCTCCGTGTTCCTGAGCGTGTTCCTTCTGGTGGTGGATCCCTTCATCACCCTTTCCATGGTGGCTATCCTGGGGGTCTTCACCGGGGCCTACCTTCTTTTGTTCAAGGGAAAGACAAAGGAGTACGGCAGGATAAACCAGGAGTATGACGGCAGGATGCATCAGGCCGTGAACCAGGCTCTGGGTGCGGTAAAGGATATAAAGATCCTTCATCGTGAGAAATATTTCGTGAATGAATTCATAAAAAGCGGGGAGAAAAAGATGCTGGCGGTGCGCAGGAACAATTTGCTGGGCCAGGCTCCCAAATATTTCATCGAGGCAGTGGTGGTCTTTGCCGTGCTGGTGGTGATCATGATCAAGCTCTTAAACGGCAGCGATATAAACGATATGATCCCGCAGCTGGCAGCCTTTGTGGTGGCGGCGGTGAAGCTTCTGCCCTCTGTCAGCAAGATAAACAATTACATGAACCTAATCATCTTTTTAAAGCCCTCGGCGGACCTTATCTACAGGGATATAAAGGATACCGAGGATATGCTGGATTTTGAGCTTAAGGATGACAGTGCTCTGATAACGGATAATAATAAAGCTCCGGCTGCTTCTCCGGCCGATAAAAAAGGCTCGGGCTCCGGCGGTTCGATCCGTATAGATCATCTTTCCTACCGCTATCCCCATACGGAACGGGATGTGATAAGGGATGTGAGCTTTGAGATCCCTCTGGGGACCTCCGTGGGCTTCACAGGAGAGTCGGGCTCAGGCAAATCCACCCTGGCGGATGTGATCCTGGGAATACTGACCCCCACCGCAGGTCATGTGTATTACGGTGATATGGATGTACACGCCCATCCACTGAAGTGGTCGAAGAAGCTGGCCTATATCCCCCAGAGCATATATCTGGCGGATGAGTCCATAAGGGCAAATGTGGCTTTTGGAATAGAACCGGAAGATATAGATGATGAAAAGGTAAAGTCAGCCCTTGCAGAGGCTCAGCTCCTTGATTATGTGGAAAAGCTTCCTGAGGGCCTGGATACCCAGGTGGGGGAGAGAGGGGTGCGCCTCTCCGGAGGACAGAGGCAGAGGATAGGCATAGCAAGAGCCCTTTACTCCGATCCGGAGATCCTGGTACTGGATGAAGCCACCAGCGCCCTGGACAATGAGACCGAGGCAGCGGTGATGGAGGCCATCGAGAGGCTGCATGGGAAGAAGACGCTTTTGATAATAGCCCACAGATTATCCACCATCGAGAACTGTGAGATGATATATCACCTCGAGAATGGGAAATTGTCGTCAATCTGAGGAACGCAGTGACGAAGAATCTTTATGGAGGTATTTGCATATGGGATCAAAATTCGAATCAGGCAAACTGACAATACCGCTGTCCGGACGGATAGATTCATCCAACGCCGCCTCGCTCCAGGCCTCGCTTCTTGAGGAGATAGATGCCCATGATACAAAGGAACTGACCCTGGAGCTTTCACAGCTTTCCTACATATCCAGCGCAGGTCTGCGGCTCCTCATGAAGATAAAAAAGGACAGGAATATCCCCGTTGAGGTGACCGAGGTTACTCCCGAGGTATATGAGATCCTTGAAGTGACCGGTTTTACCGAGCTGTTTAAGGCGAGACGTAAAATGCGTGAGATCTCGGTGGAGGGTCTGCCCGTCATCGGCAAAGGCTTTTACGGCACCGTTTATCGTATAGATTCGGATACCATCGTCAAGGTTTACAACACTCCCGATGCCATGGATATGATCGAGAATGAAAAGAAAAAAGCCCGACTGGCTTTTATCAAGGGAGTGCCCACTGCCATCTCTTTTGACATAGTACGGGTGGGGGACACCTATGGCTCTGTTTTCGAACTGATAAACGCCAGGACCATGATGGATGTGATCAGAGAGCAGCCGGACAAGGCCGATGAGGTCATAGAGAAACATGCAAAGCTGATGAAACAGGTGAATGAAACCTTGGTCGATCCCGGAGTCCTGCCGAGGGCAAAGGATATTTTTCTTAATTATCTGGAAATAATCTCTTCTTATCTTGACGAAAGCCTTCTTGAGCGGCTCAGGACGCTTATCATACAGATGCCGGACGACGATCATCTGGTCCATGGGGATATGCAGTATAAAAATGTTATGATCTCGGGGACTGAGGCGGATGAAGAACCCATATTGATAGATATGGACACCCTTTGTGTGGGACAGCCGATCTTTGACCTATACGGCATGTATCTGACTTACAAAGCCTTTCCGGAGGATGATCCGGACAACAACATGGTATTTTCCGGTATCACCACCGAGATGGCGGATCACATCTGGGACCGATTCTTAAGACTGTATCTGGGTACCGATGATGAGAAAATACTGAGAGCTAATCTGGACAGGATAATGATACTGGCTTATATCCGGCTTTTGTTCCTGCTGGCAACCTCAGACCTCAAGGAGGGTGAGCTGGGCCGCATAAGATTAAAGCATTCCATTGAGCATCTCACCGAGCTGTCAGGCAGGGTGGACCGCCTTGAAAGTATATAGTGACTGAAAACAGGGGTATGGTCATGAACCGTCAGATCCGTACCCATCCGGGTAAGGTCATCTGCTGGGTGTCCTTTTCCTTCATGTAGGCAGAGGGATAGGCTACGGTCTTACCATCATTTTTGTTGAGCAGAGCTGCCCATACGGAAAAGGTGGAATTTGCTATTATGTTGGACTTGCATCTGCTCATGAGCTGCATGTCGCGGAAGCTGTCCTGACCGCTGTTTCCGGTGACAATGACCTTGTCTTCTATATAGTCGAAGGCTTTTTCGATATAGGCCTTATCATCCGAGAAAATGAAGAATCTGGGACGGTCATATCTTTCCATCATGAGTGTGACCGCACGTCTGTAATAATCCTCCCCCAGGGACAAAAAAGAAGAAGCGTATTCGGCGGAGAGGTAATCGCCCCGGCGCACATGGATGCTCACGGAGTCACAGCTGTCTATCCGGGCCAGGTAATCCCTGTTTTTATCATCCGAAGGCTCATCAAATGAGAAGCACTCCTGCAGCTTATCAAGCCTGTCCCTGAAATAGATCTCCTCAATAAAAAAACCCGTTATGTAATGATCCTTTTGTGGGTCGATGGCTTCGATCTGTCTGTAGATGTCTGTATTGTCTTCAAAGCCGGTCTGCTCTATCCGGATGCGTTCGTGTCTGTCAAAGGCACGCATCAGCCTGTGGGGTATCCTTAAGACGAACTGCCAGATATCCCCTGCTTTTCCTTTGACATGATTCGGTATGCGTCCGCTGCACCTTGTGATCTCACGGTCTGTGGCTTTTGTTATCTCGAAGGCGCCGTTTTCGCCAAAGATGCGTTCCAGCTCATAGCCCTGATGCTCGCTGAATCTGTCAAACCAGGTCAGATCTGCCTTTACATTATCTTTCCCGAAACGTTCCCTCAAAAGGGAGTAGAGATTATATTGGAACATCTGGTTCCCCAGACCGCTGGTGAATCGAAGGATTATCATCGTTTGAATACCTTTTTTATGCCCTCTTTAAAGATGACTCCCATGGTGTATAAAAAGAAATCCGTGGGCTCGTCCTTTCGTACCACATGGGCTATGTTATAGTCATAAAGCTCCCTGACCAGCTCCTGATGTTCCTTGAAACCGGATTTGACCCAGAGGGAAACGGCGGCCACATAGTCGCTGTAGGCGAGCTTATAGCCGTAATCGTCAAGACCCTTGTTCTTTTCAAACCATTCAAGGAGCCTGCGTTTGGTGAGGCAGTCCTCGGCCATCTGGTTTCGCATGAGCTTCAGGGAGTTCCAGTTCCCTTCCCCCTCTTTTTTTACGAAACGCCAGGCGCTCATGGTCTCGCTCATACGGAAGATGGGACCCTGCATCAGCAGAAACATGAGGATCACGCCGTCATCCAGAAAATCATGGGCTTTGTATAAAATGGTATAGTCGTATCTTCCTTCGCGGAAAAAGTTGCGGCATACCACTGTGGCGGTCTGGCCGGGCCAGTAGGGGCCTTTTTTATAATCCTCGAAGGTGAAATCCCCGTCCCAGGTGTAAAGCGAAAGGGCCTCGTTGTCATATACGGGTTCCCCCTGCTTACCGACTACCATACAGGTGTGGGTGCAGCCCATGTGCATGGGGTGCCGGTCAAGAAAATCCACCTGTTTTTGCAGCTTGTTCTCGTCCGTCCAGTAGTCGTCTCCCTCCAGGAAGGCTATATAATCCCCGGTACAGTGCATGCCCGTGTCATATACGTTCATGGTGGGCCTGCCGAAATTTTTTTCGCGGAACAGCAGGTTGAAACGCCCCGGGTATTTCCGGTCATATTCCCTCAGAATGTCCCTGGTGGAATCCGTGGAACAGTCTTCTCCCACGACGATCTCGAATTCGAAGCTGCACTTCTGCATGAGGACGGAATCAAGGGCCTGCCTGATATAATCCTCATGGTTATAGGTTATGAATAAAACGCTTAATTTATATGCCATAAAAGTAAGTCTATCATATGGCATGAGAGTTTGACAAGGCTTTGCGCCATGGGGTATACTAATAGATACGCAGCCGGGGAATCAGCGGCTCCCTGTACCATAAATCCGCTATATGATGGGGTGATATCCTGCCGAGGGCCGGGATTTGCGTAGCTGCCCCCTGTAAGAGGCGTTGAAGTCCGGGTCTTACGCGACGGATCCCCGTGAACCGTGTCAGGTTGGGAACAAAGCAGCACTAAGCGGGATCTTCCGGGTGCCGTGAGGGTGCCTGGACTGAGTTGTCTGCAGGGGTAACGTGCGTGATGAACGGTTCGACGCAGGATGCGTGAGTGAGGCGCGTTCATGACGAAGTCATGAATCTGCATCGTGCCGTTACCCTTATTTTATCGTATGTATGAGCAATAACAATAGCCGAAAGAAGCATACTCAGGAGAGGCTTATAGCCTGGCTGGTTTTTATACTTGTGGTTGCAGTCATCACCACAGGTATTATTTTTATTGCAATAAAAATAAAGGCTCCCATCGAGTCAAAGATCAATGAGATAAAGGAACAGAGGGCCGAACAGGCGGCCGGGGAAAAGGATGAAGAGCCGGAGGAGGAACCTGCAGGGGAAGAGGAGCAGGAAGCCCTGAACGAAGATGACCTGGTTTCTATCTTTGACCATGAGGACAGCACGGAAAGTGAGAATTCGGTTCCCCAAAAGAGCGAGAAGGATGATCCTCTGTGGGAGGAAGCCGGATCCCGCATGGAAGACATGACGATGGAGCAGAGGGCGGCCCAGATGTTTTTTGTCACTCCCGAAGCCCTGACCGGAGTGGATAAGGCCACCGCCGCAGGGGAAAAGACAAGGACTGCCTATATCGATCATCCCGTGGGAGGAGTGATCCTCTTTCAGGATAATATAGAGGATGCGGAGCAGTTTTCCCTTATGACCTCCAATCTTCAGAAGTTTGCCAGGGAGACCGTGGGCCTGCCCCTTTTCCTCGGGGCGGATCCGTCTCTTAACATAGATGGGGAAACTCCCGAAGGGATCAACGTCATATTCGGACCCAGCGCTGATATAGAGGATAAAGATTATAATGCCACGGCTGATCATGTGGCGGGAGAGCTGGATAAGCTTCATGAAGCCGGCTGCCTGGGAGTGGTGGGTCATTTCCCCGGTTATGCATCCATCACTGAGGAAGAGACTTTGACCACTTCAAAAGACTGGGGCGAGCTTATGGAAAGTGATCTTATACCTTTTTCAAGGGCTATCGATGAGAACCTCAAGCTTTTGACCATCTCGAATATCAGGGTGCCGGAGGTGACGGGAGATGAGATCCCTGCTTCCATGTCCGGTATCATCATCACCCAGAAGCTCCGTCTGGACATGGGTTATGATTCGGTGATCATCACGGAGCCCATGAATGAACAGAGTCTGGGGGAGGCATATTCTCCTACGGAGGGCGCCTTGAACGCCATAAAGGCAGGAGCGGATGTGGTGCTCATGCCCCAGGATCTGGACGGATGTTATCAGGCTTTGCTGGATGCGGTCTCGAAGGGAGAAATATCAAAGGAACGTATAGATGAAAGTGCTCTGCGCATTATCAGGGCAAAGCTGTACCTTGAGCAGCTTCGGGACAGCCTGGCGGATGAAGGATCGGAAGTATCAAGTGAATTGTGAAAAAGATTCTGAGCTACCCTGTTGTCATCCTGAGCTACCCTGTTGTCATCCTGAGCTACCCTGTTGTCATCCTGAGCGCAGCGAAGGATCTATTAGTAAAGTAAACCTATGAAAGACGATGAAACACGACGCGAGGAATACAGGAAACGTCACAAAAAAGTATTCCTCATGAGGATCGGCCTGCTTGCGGCCTTTATCATAATAATAATTTTTCTTATATTTAAAAAAAGCAATACCTATCCGGGGGCTGAGCTGGACATGACCTCATATCTGAAAGTGAATTATCAGGGATATGACGGAGTGGCGACGGCAAGGCTGGATTTTGACAGGATGGCCTTTGAAACACAGGTGGACAGCGTGAAAACAGATTACTTTTCATCTGTCTGGCCCCTGAAAAAGAAGGCCTCGGCAGAGGACTTCGACGCATTTAAGGACAGTGTCAGTCTGAATCTGAGCAAGGATAAGGATCTAAAAAACGGTGATGAGATCACGATAACTGTGGATTACGACAGACAGAGGGCGCAGGACCTCAGGCTTTCCATGAAATATGAGCAGATCCCCTTTACGGTAGAGGATCTGGCGGAGGGAATAAAGATAGATTCAAAGGCTGTTTTCTCCGACCTGACCATCAGCGTAAACGGTATCTCACCCCAGATATCCCTGGAACTGATCAATGACTCAGGGACGGAACCTGTCACCGGTTTTTCTTATGAGGCAACGCCTCAAAAGGATTTTTACGAAAGAGGAGATATCATTACCATAAAGGCGGTATATGATGAGGCTGCCCTGACGGCCGCCCATTATTATATCCCTGAGGGTGACGATGAGATGAAATATGTGATCCCCGGAGATGTGAGCTACGTTCAGTATGCTGACGATCTTGATGAGGCCACCATCGAGCGGGCCATTGAGCTGTCTAAAAAGTGTCTTCTTGAGTCAAATGCAAATGAGTACGGCCTCAGGATCTTTACCGACGCCCACCTGCCTTATGCATGGGAGGGCACGGGAGATTACACCTTTGAATGGTCGGACGCCAGACTGCTTTCGGGGTATGTGGAGACGCTTAAGGATGAATCCCTGGGGCTGACATCGAAGCCCTACAATTATCTGGAACTGGCCTATGAGGTGCATATATCCCAGGCAAACGGAGTGGGGACCGATGCCGAAGCCGTGGTCTGCTTTGACAGCATGACCGTGGACGATAACGGTGTGGTGGACCTGAATGAAGACAGCGTTCAGGTGTTTGCGGCTTCTTATTCCGACACTGATATTAAGAGGACCATAAGGGGCTGGTTCGGAGATGAATACTCTGTAAATCGTGTGGATGTCTATAAATGGACATCCATGGAGGAATAATGGGTAAAGAAGGAGGTATGTTATGCTTAGAATCGGTATGTTGACAAGCGGCGGAGACTGTCAGGCTTTGAACGCTGCCATGAGAGGGGTGGTAAAGACTCTGTTCACCAGTGATACGGATGTGGAGATCTACGGTTTCCTGGAGGGATATAAGGGTCTTATCTACAGCAATTTCAAGATGCTCACGGGCGCGGATTTTTCCGGCATCCTCACAAAGGGCGGGACCATCCTGGGCAGCTCCAGGACTCCGTTTAAAACCATAAAGGATCCTGATGAGAACGGCGTGGATAAAGTGGAGGCCATGAAGCAGAACTATTACAAGCTGAAGCTTGACTGCCTGGTGATCCTGGGCGGTAACGGTACCCACAAGACTGCTAATCTTCTCCGCACCGAGGGACTGAACGTGGTGACCCTGCCCAAGACCATAGACAACGATCTGTGGGGCACGGATATGACCTTTGGCTTCCAGAGCGCGGTGGATGTGGCCACTGCCGCAATAGACTGCATACATACCACGGCTGCTTCCCATGGCAGGATCTTTATCGTGGAGGTCATGGGACACAAGGTGGGCTATCTGACCCTGAACGCAGGCATGGCAGGCGGAGCCGATATTATCCTGATCCCCGAGATCCCCTATGATATCGACCAGGTATGCAAGGCCATCGAAAGGCGCCATAAAAACGGAGCCGGCTTTACCATAATCGCCATTGCCGAGGGCGCCATCTCAAAGGAGGATGCGGCGCTTTCCAAGAAGGATTACAAGAAAAAGCTGGAGAAGAGTCCCTTCCCTTCGGTTTCATATGAACTGGCTGATCAGATCATCAAAAAGACAGGTTATGATGTGAGGGTGACCGTCCCCGGACATACCCAGAGAGGCGGTTCTCCCTGCCCTTACGACAGAGTCTTCGCTTCGAGGCTTGGAGCAGAGGCAGGCAGGCTGATCCTGAACGGCGAGTATGGATTCATGGTAGGATACAGGAACAGGGAGATCGTAAAGGTTCCCCTGGAGGATGTGGCCGGAAAGCTGAAAATGCTCGAAAAGGATGCATTGATCATACAGGAGGCCAAACTGATAGGAATCAGCTTTGGTGATTAAAGATGGCGTATCAGACATTATACAGAAAATTCCGTCCTCAGACCTTTGACGAGGTAAAGGGACAGGATGTGATCGTTACGGTTTTAAAGAACCAGATCAAAAACAATCGAATATCCCATGCATATCTTTTTACCGGGACCAGAGGTACGGGAAAGACATCCATAGCGAAGCTTTTTGCCAGGGCGCTGAACTGCGAGAATCCTCGGGACGGAAGCCCCTGTAACGAGTGTGCTTCCTGCAAGGCCATACTGGCAGGCTCTTCCCTCAATGTGATCGAGATGGACGCCGCTTCGAACAACGGCGTGGATGACGTGCGCCGTATCATAGAGGAGATCGCCTATTCACCGGCCAGCGGTAAATACTATGTCTATATAGTGGACGAGGTTCATATGTTTTCAAAAAATGCGTTTAACGCTCTTTTGAAGACCCTGGAGGAACCGCCGTCTTACGTTATCTTTATCCTGGCCACCACTGAGATAGAGCAGATACCTATCACCGTTCTTTCCCGCTGTCAGCGATATGACTTCAGGCGTATTGATATCGCCACCATGGCTGACAGGATGCGGGCCATCACGGATGCGGAAGGGATCAGGATAGAGGACAGGGCATTGACCTATATAGCCACCTGCGGTGAGGGCTCCATGAGGGATTCCCTTTCCCTCCTCGACCGCTGCGTCACCTTTTACGAGGGCCAGGAGATCACCTACGACAGCGCCCTTGAGGTGCTGGGATCCGTGGATACAGCAGTCTATGCAGCTTTGCTTGAGCATATAATAAACGAGGACGTGACTGGTGCCATCAATCTGCTGCAGGAAGCGGTGATGAGGGGATGCGAGCTGACATATTTCGTTTCCGATTTTGTCATGTATCTCCGCAATCTCATGCTGGTCCAGGTCAGTGATGATATCGAGAATACCGTCAATCTGTCCTCTGACAATATCGCGATCTTAAAGGAGGTATCCGAAAGGGTCAGCCGGGAGACCGTGATGCGTTATATCCGGGTCTTCAGCGAGCTGTCCAGGGATATGAATTATACGCCCCAGAAAAGGGTGCTGGCGGAGATGGCCATAGTCAGGGTCTGCACTCCGGATATGGAGGACCTGGATCTGGGTTCGGTCGATGAGCGTATCTCCAATCTTGAGGAAAAGCTTAAAAATACGGTTAAAGCCGCTCCCACTGTGGTGTACAGAGAGGTGAGCCCGGCTGCGGCAGCTGCCGTATCTTCACAACCGGCGGCACCTGCAGTTAAAAGACCCCTGTCGGCTGCCCTTCCCGAAGAGATACAGGCCGTTGTCAAAAACTGGAAAAGCATAATGAACCATATCAAAGAGAATGATATGCTTCTGTATACCCAGCTCAGGAAAGCCCGGGTATCGGCGGAAGGCGCGGTTCTGCTGATCATTTTTGAAAGTGAGATACCTTACAACATCGCATGCAGCAATACCAGCAGGGAGAGCCTTGGTGAGGCGCTTGAAAAGACCCTGGGCAGCGTGGTGACTTTTGAGATAAAGTATATTAAGCCGGAAACGGCTGCTGATGACGGGGGTTATGAAGATATCCTGAAGTCGATCAATTTTGAAATAGAGGAGGCATGATAAAATGGCAAGAAGAGGCGGATTTGCCCCGGGCATGGGAATGCCCGGAAACATGAACAATCTGATGAAGCAGGCTCAGCGCATGCAGCGTCAGATGGAGGAGAATCAGAAGGAGCTGGAGGAGAAGGAGTTTACCGCAGCTTCCGGCGGCGGTGCCGTGGAGGTGACTGTTACCGGTAAAAGAGAAGTGGTTAAGGTAAAGCTGTCGGAGGAGGCAGTGGATCCTGATGATATAGAGACCCTTGAGGATATGATCGTGGCGGCGGTCAATGAGGCTCTCCGTCAGGTGGATGAGGCAAACACCGAGGCTATGGGTAAACTGGCCGGAGGCTTGGGCGGATTGGGAAATCTGAGCGGTCTGGGATTATAAGGTATGGATCTGTACAGCGGATATATCAATAAACTGATCGAGGAACTGTCGGCTCTGCCCGGGATAGGCTCAAAGAGTGCCCAGCGGCTGGCGTTTTATCTCATAAACCAGCCTGTGGAGAACGTGCAGCGCCTCACGGACACCATCAACCAGGCCCGCAGCACGGTCCGTTACTGCAGTGAGTGCTATACTCTCACAGATCAGGAGAAATGTCCTATCTGTTCAAATACAGCCAGGAACCATCAGACCATCATGGTGGTGGAGAATCCCCGGGACCTGGCCGCCTACGAAAAGACGGGCAAATATGACGGGGTATATCATGTGCTGCACGGAGCTATCTCCCCCATGCTGGGGATAGGTCCGCAGGATATCAAGCTCAAGGAGCTGATCCACCGGCTGGAGGGTGATGTGAAGGAAGTGATTATCGCCACCAACTCGAGTCTGGAGGGCGAGACCACAGCCATGTATATCAGTAAGCTGATAAAGCCTGCCGGGATCAGGGTGAGCCGCATCGCCAGCGGGGTTCCCGTGGGCGGTGATCTGGAGAATATCGATGAGATGACCTTGTTCAGGGCTCTCGAGGGAAGAGTCGAGCTGTGATCAGCCAGCGAAGGCAGGCTTTAGGTTCCGCTTCAGTATGTTTCCGATCAATGCTCGCTACCGCTCCCGCTCGTGAAATTCCGGCGGCCTCCCATTGTAGTGTATTATTGTGACATGGCTGTGCCTGGGAACCCTCCGCTGGAACGGCAGCGGATACTAAACTCATCCTGCGCTCTGCTTGGATTCGTTAAGTACCGGCCTATTTCAATACGCTCACATTTGATCGGAAAACATACTTTCGCTGGTTAAATAATAAAAAGTGCAGTTTTCTTATTTTCATGTGTGAGTGTTAAAGAAAGAATTACCTGATGATTATAAAAAAGGTTAGATGATATGGCTTGATATGAGACATATGATGTTAAAATACCTGCCAGTGAAGGCAGGCTTTGCGATCAAGAGTGAGCGTCTAAAAATAGGCCGGTACTTAGCGAAAAAGAACGAAGTGAAGTTTGAGCTTAGTACCGCTGCCGTTCCGGCGGAGGGTTCCCTTTAGGGAGGCCGCCGGAATTTTGCCGGCGAGAGCCGGTAGCTCACGATGATCGGAAAGATGCCGAAGCGGATCCTGATAACATACATTACATGAAGAAAAGGAGGATGAGATGTCAGTAACTGAGTTTGAATATGGAAAATTAAGCGATGGCACGGTTGTTAAAGGCTTTACCATGAAGAACAAGAACGGCCTGAGTGCCACCGTGATCGAGCGCGGAGCGACCCTGGTCTCTCTCATGGCACCCGATAAAAACGGCAAATTTGCCGATGTGGTGCTGGGACTTAAGGATGCACAGGCTTACGAGACCAATAATTTCTGCCTGGGAGCCACCGTCGGCAGAAACGCAAACCGCATAGCAGGCGCGTGCTTTGATATAGACGGGACACATTATGAACTGATAAAGAATGACGGAGAGAATAACCTGCATACCCATCCGGAATACGGATATCACCGCAGGAACTGGGAAGGCAAGGCGGAGGAGACGTCAAATTCAGTGATCTTCTTCCTGGAGGATGATGGAAAACTGACCGGAATGCCCGGAGTCTTTAACATAACCGTTACCTACAGGCTTACGGATGAGGATGAACTGCTGATCGCATATCAGGGCGTGGGTGATACAAAGACCATAGCCAACTGCACCAACCACAGCTATTTCAATCTGGCGGGCCACGATGCAGGCAGCGTTTATGATCATGAGATAAAGATCAACGCTTCCCGTTTCAGCAGTGACAGAGAGGGTGCCATTCCCACAGGCGAGTGGACGAGTGTGGAAGGAACGCCCATGGATCTGAGGAAAAGTACCCGGATAGGCGAGCACATAGATGATGATTATGAACAGCTTACACTGGTGAAAGGCTATGATCATAATTATTGCATAGACGATGCGGATCACACCATGAAAGAGATCGCCGTAGTCACAGAGCCCAAGAGCGGCCGTGTGATGACTGTGCTCACTGATCTTCCCGGCGTGCAGTTTTATACCGCAAACTGGCTGGAGGAAAGCAGAGGCAAGGATGGAGTGGTTTACCATCCCAGGGATTCCTTCTGCCTGGAGACCCAGTATTTCCCTAACAGTATAAATCAGGAAGGCTTTGAACGCCCTGTGGTCGACGCAGGACAGGAGTATAAAACCTCCACCGTGTATAAGTTTTCTGTTTTAAAGTAAGTATAACTATAGTATAATTATTAAGTTGTTTTCATTTTTTCAGGAGGAGATTTAAAATGAATGTATTAGTAATCAATTGCGGAAGTTCATCCCTTAAGTATCAGCTGATCGACAGCGCCAGTGAGAAGGTGCTGGCCAAGGGACTTTGCGAGAGGATAGGAATAGACGGAAGCTGTATCACACACTCTCCCGAGGGTGGGGAAAAGACTACCACCGAGAGCCCCATGCCTACGCATACAGAGGCAGTTAAGCTGGTGATAGAGAAGCTGACCGACCCCAAGGTGGGTGTGATCGCATCTCTTTCCGAGATCGGTGCGGTAGGACACAGAGTGGTTCACGGCGGTGAGAAATTCGCAGAGGCCGTAGTGATAAACGATGATGTGATAAAGGCTATAGAGGAGTGCAACGACCTGGCACCCCTTCATAATCCCGCAAACCTCATCGGTATCCATTCCTGCCAGGAACTGATGCCCGGTGTGCCCATGGTAGCGGTGTTTGATACCGCCTTTCATCAGACCATGCCCAAGAAGGCATATCTCTACGGATTACCCTATGAGTATTATGAGAAGTATAAGGTCCGCCGTTACGGCTTCCATGGTACCAGCCATGACTATGTGAGCAAAAGAGCAGCCGAGATCCTGGGAAAGAACCGTGATGATCTCAGGATCATAGTATGCCACCTGGGCAACGGCGCATCCATTTCGGCAGTAGGCCACGGAAAATGTGTGGATACATCCATGGGTCTTACAGCCCTTGAGGGCCTGATCATGGGTACCAGATCGGGAGACCTGGATCCCGCCATCGTCAGCTTTATTGCTGAAAAAGAGGGACTGGATGCAGCAGGTGTGGTAAATGTGCTGAACAAAAAATCAGGCGTGCTTGGACTCTCAGGCGGAATATCATCCGATTTCAGGGATGTGGGAGCGGCTGCTGATTCCGGAAATGAGGTGGCAGCGACCGCCCTTGATGCATATGCATACAGAGTGGCAAAATATATCGGCTCATATACCGCAGGCATGAACGGTGTGGATGTTATAGCCTTTACCGCAGGCGTAGGCGAGAATGATAAAGCCATGAGGGCAAAGATCTCATCTTATCTGGGATATCTGGGTACCGAGATCGACGATGCAAAGAACGATGTGAGGGGTGAAGAGACCGTTATTTCCAAGGATGGATCTAAGGTGACCCTCATGCTGGTACCTACCAATGAGGAGCTTGCCATCGCCCGTGAGACCGTAAGGCTGGCATAAGCCGCTGACAGGTGAAGCGTGAGCAGCCTCAGGATATGATACAGGATCAAGGAACAAAGAAACAGATAGCATTAAGAAAAAGGATTGTCTATGAAAGTACTCGTAACCGGCGGAACCGGCATGGTCGGCTCCCACTTCATGAACAGCTATAAACAGGACGGTGCCGATGTCATCGGTATCGCCAGGAACAGCGCCAGCTCGCGTATGGCTGCTATCCAGGATCCATCCATAGTCAGATGCGATATCCTGGAGAGAGACCGCCTGATGCAGATATTCATGGAACACCGCCCCGAGGTGGTGATCCATATGGCGGCACAGGCTTTTAACGGGGATTCCTGGAACAGTGAGTATGTGACCCATGCCACAAATTATCAGGGAACTCTCAATGTGCTCTACTGCGCAAAGGCGCTTAAGGAAGACGGAGTGGATGTGAAGGTGCTCCTGGCCTGTTCTTCTGCGGAATATGGAAATATCACCCCTGAGGACTGCCCTCTTAAGGAAGAGCGGCTGCTGACTCCCTGGACTCCCTATGGAGTATCCAAGGCGGGTGTGGAAATGCTGGGCAGACAGTATTGCCTCAATTTTGATATGAAGATATTCCTGCCCAGAATGTTCATCCATGTGGGAACGGGACATCCCCCGGCAACTGCCATTCAGAACTTTGCCAGACAGCTGGCCCTTATCAAAAAAGGCCTGCTGCCGCCCGAGATCCATGTAGGAAATCTGGAAAGCGCCCGGGATTTTATAGATGTGCGTGACGGAGTTCGGGCCATGAGGCTTCTTCTGGATAAGGGAACCCCCGGTGAGAGCGTGAATATCTGTAATAACAAAGCCTACAAGATTCAGGAGATCCTGGATATGCTGGTGGATATCTCAGGCACACACGCCGAGGTGATCTCTGATCCCAAGCTATTCAGGGTGGCTGATGAGCCCCTGCTTCTTGGCGACAATTCAAAGATCGCAGCTCTGGGTTATGAGAGACAGTACACCATGCGCCAGACCCTCGAGGACGTTTTTGAAGACTGGATGGGCAGATGCTGATACTCTTATTGCAAAGAGTGCTGCGCTGCTGTACAATAGATGACGTAGCTTTATTTTTTACATAAGGAGGTATTATTAT
>JAEEGL013678701.1_pt1 | contig 18254 bp, 13 predicted proteins | sample 9134231 | NCBI WGS metagenome assembly JAEEGL01 (sample SAMN16246548, study PRJNA631951) | gut metagenome | biome: gut microbiome; feature: rumen; material: fiber-attached | host: Bos | place: Iran: Karaj | collected 2018-10 | reverse complement strand
GCTTCACATCCACATAATGGGCGAAGTCAAAGAAGCGACCTGCCTGGAAGTTGCTCACGCCAATGGCGCGTACCTTGCCATCGCGATATGCCTTTTCCATCGCTCGCCATGTGCCAAAGACATCGCCGTAGGCCTGATGGATAAGCAGCAAGTCGATGTATTCAGTCTGCAACTTGCGCAGACTCTCGTCAATGCTCTTGGCAGCCTTTTCTTCACCATTGTTGGAAATCCACACCTTCGTCACGAGAAACAAATCCTCGCGCTTCAATCCGCTCTTGCGCCATGCGTTGCCCACGCCTTCCTCATTCTGATAGGCCTGCGCCGTATCTATCAGACGATAGCCCACACTCAGCGCATCTGTTACGCATCGTTCACACTCGTCAGGGCTCACCAGAAATACGCCGTAGCCCAATGTCGGCATCTGAACGCCGTTGTTGAGTTTTATGGTCTGCATAATTATTCTATTGTTTTATGGTTACTCTTTCTGTTCTTCGGGATTCTGCATCTTGATGACCTTGGCAGGACAGCCGCCAACGACCGCATAGTCGGGCACATCTTTGGTGACAACCGCACCAGCGGCTACGATGGCATATTGTCCGATGGTTACTCCAGGGCAGATGGTTGCGCCCATACCGATCCACGCATTTTTCTTGATTGTCACCTTGCCGTAGGTGTATTTGGTGTGGCGTTCGTAGAAATCGTGGTTGATGGTGGCGATGCGCACTGCAGGTGCAAGCATTACGCCATCTTCGAACTCAATGCCGCCCGATGCGCTCAATATGGCAGAATGGTTGATGAACACACCTTTGCCAAAGGTCACGCGGTTGCCAAAATCGCAGATGAACGGAGTCAGAATACGCACATCGTCCAGTTTGCGGCCGAATAGTTCTTCTAAATCGGCGACATACGATTCGTCATCGGGCATTTTGGCATTGGCTATGGCGCAGAGTTTACGGGCGCGCATCATTTCGTCAACAGCCTCTTTGAAGTATGGCTCGCGTACATTGGTCGGTCCGCCGGCATCCATCAGTTCATAGACGTATCCTTTCTTGTAATCCATAATTGCTTTGCTGTTAATTGGTTAATAGCCAATGTTCTTAAGCCACTTTTCCACTTTAGCCTTCTCCGTGCGCACCTCGTGGCCGTAGATTGAGAATCCTTTCTGTACGTTTGCCTTTGGAAACGCTTTTTTCACATCGCTCACGCAACTTGCCAATCCGCTGCCTTCGTGCGTGGTGAACGGATAAACCGTCTTTCTATCGAGGTTGATGTCCTTGAAAAGTGTGAACATCACCTGCGGATAGGTTCCCCACCAGACTGGACCACCGATGAAAACGGTGTCGTAATGCGACAAGTCCGGAGCCTTGCCTTCGTATGGAGGTAGCTCGCCTTTGTTGGCTTCCTCTTTTGCGAGCTTGATGAGTGGATTGTACGCCATGCCATCATATTTATGTGTGACGATTTCAAACTGAGCTGCGCCAGTGAGTTCTGTGATGTAGTCAGCCACGATTTTTGTATTGCCTACCTCGATATTACCCACGGAATAGTTGTCGCCCGCGTGAGAGAAGAAAATAACGATTGATTTGCTCATATTGCCTTGTGATTTAGAGTTTTGTCCGTAGCATACCATGCAAAAAACTATTGCAGACATGGTTGTGATAATTGACTTAAATATTCTCATAATTAATTGCTTTTATGATTTATGATATGGCAAATGTAATGGCTGCTTCATAAAATAATGTTTCACAGAATACGTCGAAATTTTCACTTTTTGCTTATAATTTATACCTTTGGACTAATGAAATTAGATTTTACATACTCTACAGATTTTTATAGCATTAACTCTTCCGATTTTGCTCATACCTGCATGCATCTACTTTGTACGGCGGGCGAGGGGAGTTTTGTGTATCGAGAGAAGTGCTATCATATAGTGAAGAATGACCTTGTGGTTATTCCTTCGCCCAACAAGGTGAAGAACTTAGCTGCGCACAATGACTTACAAGTGGAGTGGTTTGCTGCCGATTATAAGTTTCTACAAAATCAACTACCATCAAACAACTATAGCATTGGAGGAAGTATTTCACTGAATCAGAATCCTATTATTTCGCTAACCGAAGAACAGACAATGCATATCCTTGCCGATTTTCACCGTCTGCGCTCACGTATGGAGAATCGCCACTTGATGTTCTACCGCGAACTGATGGGTAGTCTCTGCTTGACGATGATGTACGACATCTTCGAGGCTCATGCCCAGCGCGATGCTACGGAGAATCACACCGATCGAGCTGGTTTTATCGTGAAACAGCTAATGAGCTTGCTTGCTACAGGTATCAGTCAGACGGAGCGCGAGGTGCGCTACTATGCCGAGCGACTTAATGTCTCGCCCAAATACCTCTCTGAGACGGTGCGCCGCATGACAGGGCATAGTGTAACCTCCTTTATCGACCGTCATACTATTCCTATACTAAAAGATTATCTGGGAGACGAACGGCTATCGCTTACTCAGATAGCCAATCGCATGAATTTTTCTACGCTCTCGTATTTCAGTCGCTATTGCAAGAAACAGTTAGGAGTGTCGCCACAAGAATATCGTAAAAGCAAACAACCCAATGGTTAATACTATTGCATAAGTAACCAGCGGTAATAATAAAAAGCGGTGAGAATGCTGTTATAATGTTATTGGCGTTTATTCTTTTGCTAAACCGTTTTACGCATTACTTTCCGATACAGAAATTTTTGAATATGTTGTTTAGCACGTCTTGTGATGTTATTTCGCCGGTTATCGAGCCGAGTTCGTTGAGCACTTCGCGGGTGTCGAATGAGATTAATTCGCCCGAAATGCCATCGTTCAAGCCGTGAAGAACGTTATTCAATCCGTCCAAACTGCGTGAGAGAGCTTCGTAATGGCGTTGGTTGGTGATAATGGTTTGATTATCTGATAGATTCGAGGCGTCAACTGTTTTTACTAACAATCTACGTAGCTCGTCAAGACCATCGCCTTTTTTGGCTGATATATGTACAGTTTCGTTGCCAGATGCGGCATTGCTATTTACGTTTGATATATCCGATTTATTGTAAATAGTGATAATTTTTTGCGATTGTTCGGCGTGTGCTTTCACATCGTTGACCAAAGCAGCAATTTCGTTTTCGGAAGTTGCAGCACCATCGACCATAACAAGCACAATGTCGGCAGCAGCTATTTGTCCGTATGAGCGTGAAATGCCAATTTTCTCAATTGGGTCGTCCGATTTGCGAAGTCCGGCCGTATCTATAAAACGGAAAAGCAGTCCATCGATAGTTATGGTATCTTCTATGCAGTCGCGCGTAGTGCCTTGAATGTCAGATACAATTGCGCGTTCTTCGCCAAGAAGAGCGTTGAGCAAAGTCGATTTGCCAGCGTTCGTTGGTCCTACAATAGCTACAGCAATACCATTCTTTATTGCATTGCCAAGGCGAAATGTGTTTTTCAACTTCGATATAACATCTATAATAGTATGTATAAGTTGAACAAGTTCTGTGCGATCGGCAAACTCCACATCTTCGTCGGGGAAGTCGAGTTCGAGTTCGAGCAAGGTGCAGAAGTGTAGCAGTTTGTCGCGCAAAGCCTTGAGTTCGTTCGAAACGCCGCCTTTCATCTGTTTCAGAGCCACGCGTCGAGCAGCCTCTGACTCCGAAGCAATCAAATCGGCAACAGCTTCGGCTTGAGCGAGGTCCATCTTACCATTGGCAAAGGCACGACGCGTAAATTCGCCCGGACGAGCCATACGAGCACCATTGTCGATGAGAGCAGTAATTATTTCATTTTGAATCACACGTGAACCGTGGCACGATATTTCGCAAATGTCCTCGCCTGTAAAAGAGTGCGGTGCTTTGTATAGGCTGACAACCACTTCATCAATATCCGTATTATTATGATAAATAGTACCATAATGAAGAGTAGCGCCGCGAGCATCGATGAGTTTTTTGCCCTCTTTAGGCGAACGGAATATAGAATCGGTTATAGCTATGGCCTTCGGACCTGCCACGCGTATTGTTGCTATTGCTCCCATGCCACGCGCAGTAGCTATGGCACATATTGTTTCGTCGGTTATCAGCATCTTTATTATAGTGCGACGTTGAAAACGTCATTTTTGCGCAAAAGTAAACCATAAACGACTATTTTCGCGTGTAAATAAATATTAACAATAGTTATGGTAAAAGTAAAACCATTTAGCGGATACCGTCCGCCACGCAACTTAGTAGAGAAGGTAGCTTGTCTGCCTTACGACGTAATGAATTCGGAAGAAGCCGCTCAGATGGCAACCGGTAAACCAGAATCCCTTTTGCATGTAACACGTGCCGAAATTGATTGCCCCCAAGGCACCGACATTCATTCTACTACTGTCTACGACAAGGCTGTAGAGAATTTCGCAAAAATGAAAAGCAACGGTTGGCTCGTTCGCGACAGCAAGCCTTGTTTTTATATATATGCACAGACGATGGACGGCCGCACCCAGTATGGCATTGTGGGTGGCGCTTGGGCCGACGATTATATGAATGGCAGAATCAAGAAGCACGAACTTACGCGTCCTGACAAAGAAGAAGATCGCATGGTGCTTACACGCTATTTGCATGCTAACATGGAGCCTGTTTTCTTTGCATATAACGACGTTCCGGAGATTGATGCCATTGTAAATAAGACCATTAAGACCACTCCTGAATACGATTTTACGGCTGAAGATGGTTTCCGTCATACTCTTTGGGTCATTAGCGACGAGAATGAGGTGAAGAGCATAGAGACTCTCTTCGCTACTAAAGTTCCTTGTACGTATGTGGCTGATGGTCACCATCGTACAGCTGCTGCAGCAAGAATTGCTAGCGAGTTTGCTCAGAAAAATCCTAATCATACAGGTGATGAGGAATACAACTTCTTTATGGCTGTGCACTTTCCAGCATCGCAACTCAAAATCATCGACTACAACCGCGTTGTGAAGGATTTGAACGGTCTCACCGAAGCGCAACTCATAGAAAAACTGCAAAAGACAATGGTTGTAGATAAAATTGGCAAAGAGATATATCATCCAGCAAAATTGCACGAGTTTGGTATGTATCTCGGCGGCGAATGGTATCGCTTGACAGCGCGCGAAGGCACCTACAACGATTCAGACCCTATTGGCGTTCTCGATGTGACCATTCTCTCTGATAATGTACTTCGCGACATACTCGGCATTGAGGATTTGCGTCGCTCTACGCGCATCGACTTCGTGGGTGGCATACGCGGACTTGGCGAGCTTCAGAAACGCGTTGATAGCGGTGAAATGAAAGTTGCATTTGCTATGTATCCTGTGTCGATGAAGCAACTCACCGACATTGCCGATTCGGGCAACATAATGCCACCTAAGACAACTTGGTTCGAACCGAAACTACGTTCTGGTCTTGTAGTGAAAGACCTCGACAAAAAATAGAAAGATAAAATACGTTTGTTATTTTAGTTAATCGAGCCGCTTAGTCGAGATGATTGAGCGGCTTTCTTATTTATAAACAAGTACTCTTTTCAGAGAAAAATTTGAAAGTCGAGAATTGAAAATACACTTGTATATTTGACATAGGAATACCAACTATTGCTAATAGTTAGCTCGTTTTGTATTTATATTATAGTAATATGAAGTAAATGAGCTATTTATAGAGATGTTGGTGTGCTCGGTTTTATGATTAGTGAATAGGAAATGCCCAATAACATAAATAATAATATAAGTAAAAACCTTGTGCCAGAGCCAGCACTGCGTCGTATGCCGTGTTATCTGGCATTTCTAAAATTGGCCAAGGGCGAAGGCTTGAAGTACGTAAGTAGCACGCAAATTGCGCGCAATATGGACATCGATCCTACGCAGGTGACCAAGGATCTGTCGTACACCAAGATTATAGGCAAAACGCGCGTTGGCTACGAAGTGGATTCGCTTATCGATGTGCTGGAGACTTTTCTGCGATTCAATACTATGGATTGTGGCTATCTCTTTGGCGCGGGTAGTCTTGGCACGGCGCTTTTGCTCGATCATGGTTTGGCTCAATTTGGCTTTAGCATCGAGGCGGCTTTCGATGTCAATCCCGACAAAGTGGGGCTGAATATCGGCGGCACCAAAATCTACCACGTTGACGATTTTGAGCGCGTGAAAAAGCCCAATGTACGTATTGGCATAATTACTGTACCTATGGAGCAGGCTCAAGCTACAGCCGACCTTATGGTGGAGGGTGGAATTGATGCCATTTGGAATTTTACTGCCGTACGTATAAAAGCGCCAAACAATGTGGTTGTGCAAAATACTCCGTTGTATGCGCATTTGGCAGTGATTTTCAATAGATTACATTCAAAGTGATAACATAAAAAACTTTATGAATATGAAACATCTTATTTTGTTGGCAGCGTTGGCAGTAGGAATATCGGCAGCTGCACAGGAAGCACAAAAAAGCAAAGAAGAGATTGCTAAAGAGAAAGCTACACAGTCATACGAAGCCGCTAAGAAGAAATTCGAGACGGCCAACCATAAAGCATACGTTGCCGACTCGCTCATAGAGGTTGGCGGCAGAATGGTGGAGGAGAACAAAGCCGCCATACAAGAACTACAAGACGAGCGCAAAGCTAAGACTAAGGAGTTTGCGGAGGAGCGCAAGAGCTACAATAGCTACTTGAAGGAGAAGGACGCCGACATAGTTAAGCAAGCGCAAAACGACATCAAGGCACTCGACAAACGTTCGGCTGCTGAAATGAAAGAGATTGATAAGAAAATTGCTGCGGCTCAAAAGAGTATCGCAAAGGGTGAAGCCAATATTGCCAAAGGTAAATCTCAGAAGAAACCTACAGCTGCTGCTGTGAAAGCTGCCGAAGAGAAGTATAAAACGGTTTCGGCTAAATATGAGGAACTTACTGGCAATACAGCTGAATATATCGACCCATATCAAACCCCTGAAGACTAAGTGCTTATGGAACACTCTTTTGGAGCCTATTTCATAAGTGGGGTTGATACCAATTGCGGCAAAACATACGTAACTAGCAATTTAGCTTCATACATACATCATAGAGGAGTGTCGGTAATTACGCAAAAACCCATCCAAACGGGTTGCGAGGTGGTTGCCGACGACCTTATTGAGCATCGTCGTGCAATGGGTACGGGTTTGCTGCCCGAAGACAAAGAGGGGCGCACTTGCTCCTACTTATTCAAAACGGCTGCCACACCGCAACTTGCTGCCACACTCGAAGGCCGCACTGTGGATGTGGAGAAGATTGATAGAGACACGCGTTTTCTCCTCTCGCGATACCACATGGTGCTTGTAGAGGGCGTTGGCGGACTGATGGTGCCACTCAACGATGAGTATCTCACTATCGATTACGTTGCATCACGTCGATTGCCGATGATATTAGTAGTTACATCGCGCTTTGGCGGTATAAATCATGCTTTTATGAGTATAGAAGCCTGCAAAAACCACGATGTTGACCTACGCGTTATTGTCTACAACCGTTTCCCCGACGTCGACAGAACTGTGGCCGACAAAAACTTCGTGACGATAAAGGATTTTGCCCTTAGCTTCTTCCCGCACATCACGATGGTAGATTTTCGTAGTAGCGATAGTTTCTGGGGCTTGGAGCTGTAGATACAGCGTTTCTATAAAAATATTTATCACCGAATTGGACGAGTTTCGTTGCACTCTGTTCAATTTGGTGATATTTATGTTTACACGTTTCTATTTCGCCTCTATCAAAAGTCGTTCGGCTCTATTTTTTATAAATAAACTTCTTCCCTTCGAGCGTTTCCGGTGTGCGAACGATCGGGCAGTACTGTATGAATTTTAGCAATTCGTAGTACGAGAAGAAAAACTGTTCCACAGCTGCGAACGAAGTCGATTTGGCGTTCAAATACTCGTTTGTCACACTTCCATTGGCGAATATGTCGTCAATTTGGTTGTTGCACTCAATCATATTGGGTATTTGTGCCTTTTTCTGTTCCATACGCGGAGCTATTTTCTCTATCCAGCGCGATAGTGCTTGACGGTTGTATTCGGTTATTATTTCGCCTTCGCGCTTGCGTCCGTCCACAAACCATTTTGGCGTCTTTTTCGACGATTCTGTTTGTGCGCGTTCCATTAAGCCATCTTCTATCTCTTGCACCTTCTTGCAGGCTTCCGATGCGTACCATTCGCTCGCTATCTGCTTTGCCAACGGTGCCAATTCGCTATACAGCGCCTTTCGGCAACCTCGTGTTATCGTTAGCCACTCTTTTTCGCCTTCGTCGCTCACGTTATACGAGTCTACCACATCTCTAACCTCGCCATATTCCATTTGGTATGCTTGGTTTACTCTTTTTACTACGGCTTTGTATCTCTCGGCATTTGGGTCTATGCTTTGCGATGCATTTACAGATTTCGCATGGGCTCTCTTTTCCTCGTTGTGCTTCTTGCGAGCAGCCTCAAAAGCGTCGTGCGGCTCGTGTTTGGCTACGGCTTCTATGTAGACTTCTACTACAAAGTTTTCGTAGCTCGTCATCTCTTCTCTTGTGTCTATTTGCGTAAGTTCTGGCAATTTGGGAAGATTCTCGTATGCCTCCTCGTAGCTTTTATACGTAACTTTCGATAGCGCCGATTTGAAGTGCTTGTCACTTTTGTTTACACGTTCGGTGAGAAAATTTGGGCCATCTGCATAATCCTTTATTGAATTTCCACCCAATTTTTGTGCGAAATTTTGCTCGCCTTCATTTGCAGAACTTTGTGCATACAAGAATATAGGCGATGCCAGCATAACAGTAGCTAAGTATGTGTATAATTGTCTCATAATATTGATATTTTATGTGCATTTATATTAACTCCAAACCATACTACAAAGTTAATACCAAAAAGCTATTGATTCCATTTTATATGTGATTCATATAGTTTCATTTTTATGTTGAATTAATAATTAAGTCCACGCAGAGGGTTTCGCAGCAGATATACGCTAAATAAGTAATTCTGTTTTATCACCGAATAGAACGAAAGCAAACGAAGTAGTTATCTATAATTATTGGTATTAATTTGTTCAATTAGGTGATAATCAATGCGTATCGAAATAAAAAGCTCCTCGAAGTTCAGCGCTTCGAGGAGTTTGTATAATTATATATAGCTAAAATACTAACCGAGGAATGCGATAAGTATACCAGCTGCAACAGCCGAACCAATCACACCCGACACGTTCGATGACATGCAATAGTTGAGCACATGGTTCGATTTGTCGTATTTCAGAGCTATGTTGTTGGCAACACGCGATGCCATTGGCACAGCCGAAAGACCTGTAGCACCAATGAGCGGGTTGATTTTCTTCTTCGAGAAGAGGTTCATAATCTTAACCAACATAATACCACCGAAGATAGAGAAACCGAATGCCAAGAAACCTCCAGCCACGATGCCGATTGTCTGCCAATTGAGGAATGCATCAACGGTCATGGTTGCACCAACGCAGAGACCAAGGAAAATGGTAGCTGAGTTCATTATGGCGTTCGAAGCTGCATCGAAGATGCGTGAGGTGTTGTTGCCAATCTCCTTTATCAAGTTACCGAACATAAGCATACCAATAAGAGCAACAGCATCAGGAACGATGATTGCCACAATGGTGGTGGTAGCTATAGGGAATATAATCTTGAGTGCACGCATATTCTTGAACTCTAGCTTGCTTGGATAGAGTTTGTCTTGTTGTTTCATGTTGATTTTCAACTCTTTCTCGCTGCAAGTGAGACGAACAACAAGAGGAACAATAACAGGCACGAGAGCCATGTATGAATATGCTGCTATGGCGATAGGACCAAGGAGGTGGGGCGCCAACTTGATAGTGGTAAAGATAGCCGTAGGACCATCGGCACCACCAATGATGGCAAGCGAACCCGCTTCTTGAAGTGTGAAGAAGTTGCATGCTACAAGCAACACAGCAAAGATGCCGAATTGTGCACCAGCACCAAAGATGGCAAGTTTGAGGTTGCGAAGCATAGGACCGAAGTCGGTGAGCGCACCTACACCCATAAAGATGATTGGCGGAAGCAAACCAGACTTAATCAAGGCATAGTAGAGGAAGTTCATTATGCCAAGGTCGTGGGCAATCTGTGGCAAACCTACCTCATAAATATTATAAGGAATACCTTGTGCATTGCACCAAATTGAGCCGTCGGCCAAAGTAATTACGTTGTGGTATAGTACGCCATTGACCGTTTGGTCTACAGCTGCCAAAACGCCCATATTTCCGCCAGGGAAGTTCGCTATCAATACACCGAAAGCGATGGGGACGAGCAAAAGCGGTTCAAATTCCTTCTTTATACCTAAATAGAGAAGCAAGAACGCCAATGCATACATAATTAGGAACTGCGGTTGGTCGATTAGCGAATCGAGCGCAGTCATGTGAAATATTCTTTCTAATATCTCTTGCATCGCTTTTTATTTTATTTTCATAATAACGTCATCTTCAGCAACCGAAGATCCGCTTTGGAAACATATTTCAGTAATTACGCCGTCTTGTTCGGCAGCAATAGCGTTGAAGGTCTTCATAGCTTCGATGTAGCAAACCGTCTGACCTTTCTTCACTGTATCGCCAACTTTCACTGCAGGGTCGCCCGAGTTCTTAACCAAGTAGAACTTACCTTCGAGAGGTGCAGTGAGGGCATTGCCTTCGCCTGGAGCTGCTGCCGCTGCTGGTGCGCCTGCTGCTGGTGCTGCTGGAGCTGCGGTTTGGTCGTTTGCGCCAATAGTAACGTTGTACTTAACGCCGTTGACGTCAACAACAACCGTCTGAGGTAGGGTAGCGTTGCCGCTGCTGCTTGCTTCTGCTTTGCGTTTAGCGAGGTCGGCTTCGAAGTCGGCTTTGGCTTTGCCGCTCTTGTATGCACGATACTGCTGTGGGTGCATAGCAAGTTCGAAGAGTTCTTCGTCGTCCTCACCGAGTTCCCAATTGTTCTCTTTCATCTCCTGACGATACTTATCGAGTTCGTCTGGGTAGTTCGATTGTGGGTCTTCGTTGTGGAACTCTCTGCCTTGCTCTTTAGCGCGTTCAACGAGTTCTGGAGCCAACGGACCAGGAAGTTGTCCAGCTTTGCCAAGCATCATATCCCAAATGTCATCGGCTATCATGCTCCAACGCTCTTTGCCTTTTTCCATTTGAATTACGTTCATCAAAGCCATGTTCTTTACGTATTGGCTGAATGGAGTAACAAGACATGGATAACCCATCATAGGCCATACGTACTTAACTTCGTCGAAAAGTTTGATAAGTAGTTGGTCTTGAGTGAGTTTTGGTTGACCGTGTTTTTCTTTCCAATTGTTGAGGCTCTCGAGGTTAGTTTCGAGGTCGGTCATGAGTGAACCCATCATACCACCAGGAAGACCCGGACCGATGAGCAATGAGTTCATTTGACGGTTGCGTTTTGGTATGTAGTATCCGAGGAAGTCGTCCATCATCTCTTGAACTATGGAGCGAACCTCCATATAAGCTTCCATATTAATCTCAGGAACATCAAAGCCAGCGTCTTTCAACATTGCCTGAACTGCAATAACATCAGCGTGACCAGTACCCCATGAGAGAGGTTCCATACCTACGTCGATAATATCGCAACCGTTCTTACAAACTTCGAGGATAGAGGCCATATTGAAGCCAGGACCTGCGTGAGAGTGATATTGAATAGTGATATTCGGATTGAGCTTCTTGATATTAGCAGTAAGTTGTCCAAGGAATACAGGGCGACCAATACCAGCCATATCTTTCAAGCAGATTTCGTCGGCACCAGCATCGATGAATTTTTTAGCGAGGTTTGTGTAGTATTCTACGGTATGTATAGGCGAGTTGGTGATGCAGAGCGAAGTCTGAGCTATCATGCCCGCAGCCTTAGCATAGCCAATAGAAGGGATAACGTTGCGAGGGTCGTTCAAACCGCAGAAGATACGGGTGATGTCGGTTCCTTGCGCATGTTTTACTTTATAGAAAAGTTTGCGCACGTCGGCAGGAACAGGACTCATGCGAAGGCCATTGAGTGCACGATCGAGCATGTGAGTTTGAATGCCTGCTTCGTGGAACGGCTTAGTCCACTTGCGAACTGCGATATTTGGATTTTCTCCATAGAGGAGGTTAACTTGTTCGAATCCGCCGCCATTGGTTTCTACGCGTGCGAAACAGCCCATCTTAATAATTGCAGGCGCTACTTTCAATAATTGGTCTACGCGAGGCTGATATTTGCCTGCGCTCTGCCACATATCTCTGAATACGAGGCTGAACTTTATCTGTTTACTCATTATTTGGTTTGTGTTATTTTATTATCAAAGGTGAATTCTTTGCAGCCTTTCTTAGATCTTTTCAATCTTCTCTGCTGTTGACTTGTTACCAGAAATCTTCTGTATAGCTAACTTAATTGCTTGAGCTACATTGGGGTCAACCGTCTGTGCGCTGCCTTGTGAAGCTTTGGCACTATCTTCTTCTGGAACGAAGCGGTTTACAAATCGTATTAGCAAGTTTCCTGCACATATTACTAATAAAAGTACAAGGAAAACCGTAGATAGACCTACCACCATCAGCTCTAAGGCCTCTAATATGTTGGATTCCATAAAGTTTTATAAATAAATGTTAATACATAATTAATTGGCTAAATTATAAATCTTATGAGATAATTGAAAGGTGTAATCAGAAAATTGAGATTTTACCGAGAATGAGGCTCGCTATGCGTTGCATATCAACGAAAAAAGGCTGCTTCAAACTACAGCCCTACATGGTTACTTATAACTAATTACTTAGTTTTTTACTTACGAATAGTTACTTCTAAATGTCAGTTTACGCCATCTTGGCTAATATGATTTCGGGAAGCATAACGGCGGTCTCTTCTTCATCGTCTTGCCCTCGCCAAGCCACAATGTAGCAGATTTTTACATTCTTAACGTGATAACCTTTCTCAGCCCAATCCATTAGCTCTGTGCGACATTTATTCGATAAAGAAGCTAAGTTTTCGTTGGTGTTAGGCAGACATAGATAACCGTCGTTGTATGCAAGTGGTTGCCCGCTGCGAAGTTGCAAAATTTGTTTTTTGCGGTTTTTGAAATAATCGAGATAAACATCACGTAAGGTTAGTTGTAGTGATATTTCGTCGGGCTCTTGATAAATAGTGGTATCGGTGTTCGTAGCTATGCCGAATATATCGGTATTCGTATGTATATGCAATTGACTTTTAGCACGAGTTATACCAACGTAGATTTTGCGCAATTTGTCGTTAGTGTCGGCAGTTTCGCCATCGAGGAGAATGTGTACAGTGTCAAATTCTCGGCCTTTGGCTTTGTGTATTGTAGATACGAGAATTGTTTGTGCATCGTTGCCACAAAAATCTTCAAGATTCGATTCAAAAACGTAATCGGCTAAATCAGAACGGTATTTTGTTCGATTGATGTGCTCGAAGTTTGACCAGAATTCGTGTAAATAACTAATGCAATCACTTGTAGCATATGCATTAAGTGTTTTTTGCTTCGCTTCGTTCCATAAATCATTGCTTATGATTGGTGAGCCTTTTTGTTTTTCAATTTGTTTGACAAAAAAGCGTACTTCTGCCAAATTGCAGAAGCGAAATCCATCTGTGGATTGTATAAGTTTTGCTCGCAAGCCACGTTTGTTGAGTAGGCCTACAATTTGTGCTGCCTCGTAGTTTGTGTTAGTCAGCACGCCTATGCGTTCTTCGTTGTAATTCTGAGCGATACAGTTAACAATCGGTATTTCTAAATTACTTGATTTATAGTGTGTTATGTTTACTATACCCCCATTGCCGTTGACAGCTGAACATGGGGTCGTTTTCATTCGATTTGTAATACGTTGTACAAAAGTGTTGGCGAAATTGACAATAGCTGGTTTACTGCGGAAATTTTCTGTTAACTCATATTTTATTGCCCCCCAATCATTTATAAGCGATTGCATATAACGGCTATCAGAACCACGAAACTGAAATATGTTTTGATCGTCGTCGCCTACGGCAATAACGCGCATCTCTTCATTGTTATGCATCAAGGCTCGCACAAGGGCATATTCATTTGCATCCATATCTTGAGCCTCATCGATAACGAGTACAGCTTTATTTATGCGACCTTGTTCTGCTTCGCCATTTTCTATCATCTGAGCAGCATGTGCTACTACGTTTTCTGCATCTTCGAGGTTGCCAACTTTTCCTAATAGGTCGAAGCTGAAAGCGTGGAATGTCTTTATCTCTACAAAATGGGCAGCATTGCCAATAAGATCGATAAGACGTTGTTTGAACTCTGTTGCTGCAGCGCGCGAAAATGTTAGCATCAGCAATTGTTCGTGCTTAACGTCTTCGAGCAGTAGTAGTGATGCGAGTTTGTGTACGAGGACGCGCGTTTTACCACTTCCAGGGCCAGCAGCAACAACAATGTATTTCGACTGTTTATCATCGATTATTTCGCGTTGCCGAGCCGATAATGTGCCAAATAGTTCATTGTATTTTTCTGGCGTAATATTCTTGTCAATTTGAGCTAAACGCTCACCTTTGAAGTATTTGGAAATGAACCGTTTGAAATCCATTTGAAAGTAGTCGCGTACGTATTGCAATGCGGCATTATAATCGCGTACCATCAAGTTGGCATACTCTCCAATGATATGTATTTGTTGGATTTTCTGCTTGTAGAACTCGTCGAGCATACGATAATCATTTTTTGTGTACTGATTTCGTGTGTCTTTCAGTCGGTGCAGTTCCATCGCGTTATAAATAACCATAAAACCGCCTTCAAGTTTTAGAGCTCCGATTTTTTGCAAATAGAGTAGTGCATCTTCAACGTCGGCAAGTGTGTATGTAGCTTGTGCGGCGAAGAGATCGCTCTTTTGCGATTCCATATATTCGTTTAGTAGCTCAGTAACAGAAAATTGCACAATTGTAGCATTGCTTTCCGTTTCTGGTTTTGCATGCACAGCTTGTGTGTAGAGACGTTTTATTATGAATCGGCAAATACTTATGCGTCGTTCTTGTTTTTGATGCATTTGTTCTAAACTGCCACAAAGGACAGCTCGAACAATGCCACTGTAAGCATCTTCGCGCTTCTTAATGTACGATTTTACAGACAGAAAATATAGTAGCGTGCGTATGTTCTTGACAGATGAGCTAATGCCTTTTGCTGAAGCACTTTCGTTTAGCGCCTTATAAGAGAAATCGGTATCAGCTTGAGCCAATTCGTCTATTATGAATCTCTCCAATTGTGCAAATCGTTCAAACGTTTGCAACGATTGTCGCTCTGATGTTTCGATACTGGCCATCATATCTTGCGAATCGGCCAATAGACCGTCTTGTCGCATGATATTTACAATGTTTATGACGTTTGCTTTTGTCAATCCTAAAATATCTGCAAGGTAATCAACGCGCGATTCGGCGTCGCTATTAGCTTCATTGCGTTGTGTATTTTTCTGAGAAATGAGCGATTTTATTATTCTGACAGCTGTCTCACGTTCTCCGTCGCAACTAAAAAGCGCCGATTGGGTGATGCGTTGGCGAGCTTCATCCATATTACGCACCATAATGCCTGTGGCAAAAATGTGTGGCACATTGTTGCCTCTACTTACATATCCTGCTTCTTCGAGTGCTGCAATGGCAGTACGTACACGAGTTTCAATGTCAGAAACCGTTTCGTTCCAGCCTGCTTGTCGAGCTATCTCGAGAGCCGAACAACAGATATTCTTACGTTGTCGAGTAAAATCTTTTATAGCTTTCCAAACTTGTTGTATGTCGCTTTGGCTCAACTTGGTTTGGTTTAGAAGAATAAAGTGCTTATCGAGGTCATGGTCGCTATAAAGAACGTAGCAGCGAGCTTGGGTTTGTGGGTCACGACCAGCGCGACCTGCTTCTTGTACATAGTTTTCTAATGAGTCTGAGATGTCGAAATGAACAACCAACCCAACGTCTTTTTTGTCAACACCCATTCCAAATGCTGAGGTCGCAACCATTACACGCACTTCGTTGGATATGAAAGCATTTTGGTTAGCGATTTTGTCCGATGATTCCATACGACCATTGAATGCTAATGCACTGATTCCGTCTTTGTTGAGCTTTTCTGCCAATTCTATAGTTCGTTTTGTGCGCGATACATATACAATGGCAGGAGTGTCGTCGCTTATGAGTAAGCTGCGTAGGATATTGTACTTTTCATCTTCAGTTTCGGCGTAAACAACAGTATAATGCAGATTTTGCCTTGTTGAAGCTGAAGCGAAAATTGTGAGTTCGAGATTAAGTTTGCGTTTGAAATAGTCGCAAATGTCAGTTATAACTTTCTGTTTGGCTGTTGCAGTGAAGCATGATACGGGTATTGGTCTTGCAGTTTGCTTTTTCTCTTGCAGTTTACGTATGAAATCACCTATGTAGAGATAATCGACTCTAAAATCGTGCCCCCATGACGAGAAACAGTGAGCTTCGTCAATGACAAAACGTACCACATTTCGCTTTAGTAGCAGTCGCTCAATGGTCTTAGAGCGCAACATTTCGGGTGATATGTATAATATTGATGCTTTACCATTGGCTACTTGCTCAAAAGCATCGGCTCGGCTAACTGGGTCGAGTTGCCCATTGATAGTTACACCTCCTGCTATACCTCGCTCTTCAAGATTGTCTACTTGATCCTTCATAAGCGATTGTAAAGGTGAAATTACTATCGTAAGACCATGCATTGCTTCTCCTGCAATGAGTGCTGGCAATTGGAATGTGAGCGATTTACCTCCTCCTGTTGGAAAAATTGTTAGAAGCGATTTCCCTTCTACTGCTGCTTGTACGGCTCGCTCTTGCATCGGCTCGCCATCGAACGTGCGAAATTGTTGATAACCAAATGTTTTGAGTAGGTTTTTGTGTATGTCGAGGCGTGACGAACAATACCTACAATTGCTATCATGGCAAGGTGTATTGCATAGTTCACGAATTACGTTTTCGATATTTGGATAGTTGAGAAGTAGCCACGGCGGTGTTACAGAAAGAGCGTCACCGGTAGAAATAAGCGCAAGTGCGTATGCCAATTCTATTGGTGATCTATTAACAATATCCGTAATGGAACAATTTAAGCAAATTCTATCGCCAAAATAGAAGTGTATTTTTGAATCAATATCTATTCTTTCACTTTGAAATTCAATAAAATCAAAGAAATGACAGAATTCTTTTTTGTCTGCAAGTAGGGCTGCATAAATATGCTTCAATTCGCTATCTAAAGAGGCAAAAGCATTTATCTCGTCGTAAAACAAATCACGTGCTTTCAGACAATCGTTTAGCGGATTGTTCAATTCGTCGCTTTGTAGTTTGTCGTCTTTCAGCAATTTATGGTATGGGCGTTTGGGAAATAGTAGTGGCGATAGATATAGCGTGTCGATAGCTCTTTTTGATGCAAGATTTGGTAAATATTTCAAATCGTGGTGAATAATATTGTGACCACACAAAAATTTAGCGTTGCCTACAAATTGTTCAAAATCAACTTGTTTTGTAGTGTGGAGTTCTTTATCTGGTTCAACGAATGCGCCAAAATCCTGTACCTTGTTAGTTGTTGCGCTAACTTCCACATCTATAAATGCCAAATCTTCTATTTCGGTGTGTCGCACGAAGATATTGTCTCGCAAAAACTCATACAAACCCATAGCTGTTGTTTATGCTTGTTTGTTGCTTTGGTATTGATTATCGGGCAACTAAATTACATTATGCATTGTAAACAAAAAAGCCGCCACAATTTTTGTGACGGCTTAGTAATATTAATAAAATGAGAATATCCCGTATATCTTATTACTTATTAGTATACAGCGGATCTGCACCGATAGTGCCAACAAGAGCTTCGATGTAAGCTGGGCTTTCTATTCGGCTAATCTGTTCGCGGAGTTTGGCAATCTTGTAGTCGATGCGTAGGTCGTTGAGCAGAACGGCATTCTCGGGGCGTTGACGGAATTCAAGTATGTATTCGAGCTGTTGACGAGCGTGAGCAAGGTCGCGTTGCTGTTTCAAAACAAGGCGCTCCTTATACCATTCGCTATTCAATACGTAGTCGCGTTCGAACATGCGGCGAATCTCAGGGTCGCTAACTTTCTTGCCTTCGTAGTTGCCATACGCCATGATGTGTAGCAAGGCTTTGAGCGGTGGAATAGCGGCCTCGACACTGCCTTCCTCGAAGTAGCGGAGTGCTACCTTGCGCTCTGCTTCCACAATGTTGTTTATACCATCTACGAATGCCTCCATATCCTGAAGTTCTGGCTTGAGCATCTTCTCGTCGAAAACGGCAAG
>JAEEGL011757562.1_pt1 | contig 18254 bp, 17 predicted proteins | sample 9134231 | NCBI WGS metagenome assembly JAEEGL01 (sample SAMN16246548, study PRJNA631951) | gut metagenome | biome: gut microbiome; feature: rumen; material: fiber-attached | host: Bos | place: Iran: Karaj | collected 2018-10 | reverse complement strand
GCGCTCATCCTCCTGGGATGCATCGTGTGGATCCAGCGTTCCGTCCAGAAAGACCTTCAAGAGAAATAACACCCCGGCATTATGGAATATTTGAATTTATTCGTACGCTCCATCTTTGTGGACAATATGATTTTTGCCTACTTCCTGGGAATGTGCTCATTCCTGGCGGTAAGCAAGAATGTGAAGACGGCTGCCGGCCTGGGTGTCGCCGTCATTTTCGTGCTCCTGGTGACGCTCCCGATCAACTATCTGCTCAATGAATACGTCCTCAAGCCGGGCGCGCTGAGCTGGCTGGGAGAAGGATTCGCCACCGTGGACCTCAGTTTCCTGAGCTTCATCATCTTCATTGCGGTCATTGCCGCCATTGTCCAGATCGTGGAAATGATCGTGGAGAAATTCTCGCCGGCGCTCTATAGTTCGCTCGGCATCTTCCTCCCGCTGATCGCAGTGAACTGCGCCATCCTCGGCGGCTCGCTCTTTATGCAGCAGAAGGACTTCGCCAACGTGGGAATGTCCCTCGTTTATGCCCTCGGAAGCGGTCTGGGATGGTTCCTCGCCATTGTCTCGCTCGCGGCCATCCGCGAGAAGCTGGCCTACTCCAAGGTGCCCGCCGCCCTCAAGGGCCTCGGCATCACATTCATTACGGTGGGCCTGATGGGAATGGCGTTTATGACCTTTATGGGAATTTCAATCTAAGGAGGGAAGCATTATGAGCGTTACAATTTTATCCGCCATCTGCATCATCACCCTGGTGACCCTCCTCCTCGTGGCCCTGCTCCTCGGGATCAAGGCCAAGCTGACTCCGTCGGGATCGGTCAAGATCTCCGTCAACGAAGGCAGCAAGGAATTCGACGCCAAACCGGGCAGCGACCTGATGCATACCCTCGCCGACTGCGGCATCTTCCTTCCCTCGGCCTGCGGCGGCAAGGCCAACTGCGGCCAGTGCAAGGTCAGGGTCCTTTCCGGCGGCGGCACCATCCTCCCCACCGAGACCGGCTTTTTCTCCCGCCGTCAGATCAAGGAAGGCTGGCGCCTCGCGTGCCAGGTCAAGGTTAAGGACAATCTGGAGATTGCCGTGCCCGAAAGCGCACTAAGTGTCAAGAAGCTCGAATGCGAAGTGATTTCCAACAAGAATGTCGCGACCTTCATCAAGGAATTCACGGTCCGGCTCCCTGAAGGCGAGAACATCGACTTCAAGTCGGGCGAATACATCCAGATCGACATTCCCGCCTACGAGGCCGATTTCTCAGACATGGACGTAGACCCTATCTATATGGGTGACTGGGAGAAATACGGCATCACCTCGCTGCGTTTCAAGAACACGGAGCCGACGATCCGCGCCTATTCGATGGCCAGTTATCCGGCCGAGAAAAATGTCATCAAGCTCAATGTCCGTATCGCGACGCCTCCGTTCGACAAGACCCAGCCCCGCGGCGTGTTCAAATTCGTCCCCGGCGTGCCTCCGGGCATCGCGTCGACCTACGTCTTCTCCCGCAAGCCGGGTGACAAGGTGATGATAAGCGGCCCTTACGGGGAATTCCTCCTCCCGAAGGATGATCCCGACAGTCAGGAATACATCTTTGTCGGCGGCGGCGCCGGTATGGCTCCGCTCCGCAGCCACATTATGCATCTGTTCAAGACGCTCCGCACCAAGCGGGAAGTACACTTCTTCTACGGTGCCCGAGCCCTCGTGGAGGCCTTCTATCTGGAAGATTTTGCGGAAATCGAACGGGAGTTCCCGAATTTCCACTTCCACCTGGCCCTCGACCGGCCCGATCCGGCCGCGGACGCCGCAGGCGTGAAGTATACGCCCGGTTTCGTGCACAATGTGATGAACGAGACCTATCTCAAGGATCACGAGGCCCCGGAGGACATCAAGTACTTTATGTGCGGCCCACCGATGATGACCCAGTGTGTCAACCAGCTCCTCGACTCCCTCGGCGTCGCGCCCGAAAGCATCTTCTATGATAACTTTGGAGGGTAGTGATGAAAAATTCCGTTGTGTCGTTTCTTCCACTTTCCAGAAATGACACAACTTCATTTTTCAAAAAATATTTCTGAAAGAAAAATTCTTTAATTGCTGTTTTTTTCTTTCAATCGTATTAAAAAAACAGCGAATTCATTCAAAAAACATAAAAATCTGAAGGCTCGGAGACTCCGGGCCTTCTTTTTCATTTTTGCGCGCGGTAGCTTTGCAACATCGGCCGTGCAGCGATTTCGTGCGGCGGAAGATAATCAATGATCGGATTCAAGCACATAGATTCGCATAGGATGAAAAGGAAGGGCCGGACGGACTTTTTCTATCGCCCCAAGCCGGGGCGCCGCCAGTCTGCGGCACACACACTAATTCTCTTCTTGCTTGCTACTCTGCCGGCCTTCCTTTTATCCTGCGCACAAGATATTCCCGAATCACCACCCGTCGTGCAGACGCGGATGACCGTCCATACCGGGCCTCACGCCGGCGGCGGGACCCTCGACCTCTTTTTCTTCAACAAGGATCCCCTCCTCACGCTGGACTCTTACCAGCGGTATGAATCCCTGCAGGAGGGGCGCTTTGAGGCGGCTTCGCGATCCGGCGACAAAGTCGTCGCGGGCATCCTCAACCTAGACTGTGATATCTGGGCCTGGAGCGATATCCGGACCTTTCAGCGACTGTCGGAAAGGATTTCAGACCTCTTGGAGGACAATCCAGACCGCCCGGTGATGACGGGAGTGACCGAGGTCCGGGCAGGCCGGGAGCGGAGCGGCGAACTGCCCCTTGCTCCCCTTCTTTCGAGAATTGTCCTTCATTCGCTGTGCTGCGATTTCCACGCCCGTCCGTACAGGAACGCCGTGCTGGAAGATATCGACATTTATCTTGTCAATGTCAACCGGTCGGTGACTTTGTTTGACGACGGGACACGGACTTTCCCGGCATCCTGGATCAATATGGGCAGTCGGGACGAAACCGGCTCCGCCGTCTTGCACCTGGATCGGGTTGACGGAACGATGCTTCCGGAAGCGGAGTTCTGGTGCTATCCCAATTCGACGGCGGAAGCCGGTCTCGGACGCCCCTTGACCTGCCTTGTCATCGAAGGTACCCTGCTGGGCGAGCGCTACTGGTATCCCCTCGGCATTCCCTCCATCGGCCGGGGCGAGACGATTTCCGTCGATGTAACCATCACCCGGACGGGCACCTCCGGTCCCGACATCCCCATCTCGACCGAGGCCGTCCGCTCCGAAATGTACGTCCTACCCTGGCAGGAAATGGACGCCTATACCCTTCGATTCTGATATGCGGAACCCCTTTCTCTTCATAACAGGGCTTGCCATCGCCTCCGCCTGTAACCCCTTTGCGGAAGATGGCATCGCGGACCGGGAGCGGGAGATCTCCTTCTGCCTGGTGATCTCCCCTTCCGCCGCCACCCGGGTGGCCGATCCTGACGAAGAGCTGATTTCTGACGTCAATATTCTGATATTCAGCGAAAAAGGATTGCTGGAAGACAATGTCTATCTCACCCGGAAGGATCTGACCGTGGGAGCGGACGGCGTATCCTTCAAGCGGAAAATGCTGAAAGACGTCCCCTACGACATCTATGTGTGCGCTAACTTCGGCTACGCCCTGCCCGTCTCTTCCCGGGAGGAACTGGAGAAGTACCGGTACTACCTCACCTATCCGGACGAGTATACCCGGGGCATCCCGATGACGGCCCACGCGGAAGGAATCGTCGCCTGGGACGGTGAGCCGGTCGTCTTTGAGTTGGAGCGGATGATGGCAAAAGTCTCGCTCCGCATCGACCGGACGGCACTCTCGCCGGATGTCCGGATGCAGGTACGACGTATCACGGTCGGCGGGTGTCCGCGCTCCGCCCTGCTCTTTTCCGGGAGCCGGGCGGAAACGGCGGAGGAAATCTTTGCGACCGGCTTTACAAAGGTATACCCCGAATGTGACGACCTCAACAGGGACGTGACGCTCGGACTCAGCCGCGAGTGCGCCGTCTACCTGCTGGAAAACCGGCAGGGCGACCTCCTGCGGGAGCCGGTGTGTTCGTATATCGAGCTGGAGCTGGAATACTTCTCCGACATCTACTACTCCGGAGCCGGACAATATCTGGTGTACCGTTTCTACATCGGCGCACGTCCGGGCAATTACGATATCTTCCGCAACTGTCACTATCACATTACCGTCCGGCCGGAGGGAGACGGCCTCCACGGCGACAGTTGGAGCGTCGAGCTGGAGCATCTCGGGGTCCGGGAAGACGCCAAGGTCTTCGACCTGCATCCGGCCCAGTACAACGAATGCCGCAGCGGCGAGGACTTTCACCTCCACTGCGACGTCTTCCCGCCCTGGACCCGGGTCGAATTCGACCGCGAATGGCTCGAAGGCGAAAGCCACCTCTACTCCTACACCTTCGACGAAGACGGTCTCGGCATCACCCTCCACACCAAAAAAGGCGGCACCGCGATGTTCTACATCTCCGCCGGCCCGCCCGTCAACCGTGACACCCTCGCCCTCCTGGTCATCGATCCGTGATGGATGGACCATTTTTTTCGCTATATTTGTAATTCCAAAATGCGAATTGCAATGGCTCTTTTTTCTTTTCTGAAGCGTCCGCGGACGTATGACGTACAAGGCCCGCAAGGCGGGATTGATACCCGGGTTGTCCTGCCCGAGGGGTATGATCCTGCAAAGGACAGGTGTCCGATGGTCATCCTGATGCACGGGTTTATGGCCCGGAAGAGTATGTATCCCATTACTGCCCTTGCCAAGGCGCTGGCGGCGGAGGGGATCGCCTCCCTCAGCTTCGATTTCGATGCCCACGGAAAGAGCGAGGGCGCCTTCATCGATATGACGCTCTCCAATGAGGTCGCGGACGCGAGAGCCGTCTGGGACTATGCCCGCCAGCTTCCCTACGTGAGCCGGATTGCACTCGCAGGGCACTCGCAGGGCGGAGTCATCGCCGGGATCCTGGCCGGGGAGCTGGAGGCTGAAGGCGGCGACAAGCCCGCCTGTCTCGTGCAGCTCGCCCCCGCCGCCGTCCTCAAGGACGACGCGCTGAAGGGCCAGTGTATGAACGCCAAATACGACCCCGCCAATCCGCCGGAATACGTGAACGTCTTCTTCCACAAACTGGGCAGGAAATTTATCCTCGAGGCGCAGCAGTATCCCATCTACGAGAAATCGACCCGCTATACCGGCAAGGTCTGCCTCATTCACGGGGCCAGGGACAAGATCGTACCGCTCTCTTACAGCCGGAAGTATGACGAACTTTATGCCGACAGCAAACTCCATATCCTTGAAAAAGAAGGCCACTTCCTTGGCGGCGACAAAAAGACCGTCATCAGCCTTGCAACGTCCTTCCTGAAAGAAAACGCTTAGTATGCGCCGCCTGCTGACCGTCGCCATATTGCTCCTCATCGAGACCTTCCTCAATGCCGCCACACCCCCGGCAGACACGGTTGCGCTCTGGGACGGCTACAAGGTCAAGCACGCCAAAGAAGTCTCCCTGCTGGTCTATGAGCCCGAGCATCCCTCCGGGGTCGGCGTCATCGTCTGCCCGGGCGGCAGCTATCACTGGCTCGACAAGGAGGTGGAAGGCCGCGAAGTCGGCGCCTGGCTCAGCCAAAAGGGCATCACCGCCTTCGTCCTCTTCTACCGCACCGTCGGCGTCCCCGAATTCATCTGGCATACGCGGGTCGTCTTCCGCGGGAAAAGGCATCCGGATATGATCACCGATGCCCAGCGGGCCCTGCAATGGGTCTGGGAGCGCGCGTCCGAATACCGGATTGACCGAAACAAAATCGGTATGATGGGCTTCTCGGCCGGCGGCCACCTGGTGATGTCGGCGGCCTGCTACAGCGACACCCGCTTCCTGGAAGCGACCGGCATTACGACCGACGCTCCCCTGAAACCCGCCTTTGTCGTCCCGGTCTACCCCGTCGTCACGATGCAGAAACCCTACGTCCACAAGCGTTCGAGAAGGGGCCTCCTTGGCGACAACAACCAGCATAAAAAGGCGATGATGGATTCCCTCTCCCTGGAAATGCACGTCAAAGAGGACTGCCCGCCGGTCTTCCTCGTCAACTGCATCGATGACCCGGTGGTGCAGTTCCAGAATTCCGTCCTGCTGGACTCAGCCCTGACGCAGCGCGGCATCTCCCACCGGTATCTCCAGTATGAGACCGGCGGTCACGGGTTCGGTGTCAATGAAAACCTCGGCAGCCCCCAGTCCCGGGGCTGGAAGCACGAATTCCTCCGCTGGCTGAAAGCCCGCTATCCAGAGATTACTGATTGAGGGTCTTGTAGTATTTCCGGTCCAGTTTCCCGTTGAAGGTGCGCTTAATCTCCGGCACAGCCTCATACCAAGAAGGCACCTTATAGGGTTCCAGCTTGGACTTGATATACACGGCCAGGGCGTGCTTATCCAGTTCCGTCCCTTCCTCCAGCACGACATAGAGTTTCAGAATGGTCCCGATAACGGGATGCTGCGCCGCAGCGCAGATGCAGTCCTTGACGCCGGGGAAGGACGCCGCGACCATTTCCACGTCCTGCGGGTTGACCTTGTAGCCGCCCACGTTGATGACGTCGCCGCTCCGGCCGGTCAAGTGGATGAGGCCTTCCTCGTCGAAATAGCCGAGATCCGAGCCGTGAATCTTGCCGTCGATGATGACGCTGCGGGTCAGCTCTTCGTCGCCCACATAGCCGCTCATAATGGTCTGGCCCGAAACGATGATATTCCCCTCCGGGGTAATTTCCACGGAAGCATTCTTCAGCGGCCTGCCGACACACCCCTCCATATACTTGCCGTCGTTGAAGTTGTAAGTCGCCACGCAGCCGATCTCCGTCCCGCCATACGTATTATACAGACGCGCGTGAGGCAACGCCTTGGCGAGCATCTCCATATCCGCCTTCGTGATGGGAGCGGCACCGGTCTCGATGAATTCGATCTTGGAATCCAGCTGGCACAGCTTCTCGTAGGAGAACTGCATAATCATTCGGATGCTGGCCGGGACCAGGAAGGTGGCGAAACGCTCGAACGGCAGGTCGAACACCTTGAAGAAGACGTTCAGATCCTTCAGGCCCTCGATGATACACAGGGTCGCGCCCGAGGAGAGCACCGGGTGAATCTTAAAGAGAGAGGCGATGTGGTTGATCGGAGTGGCGATGATGAAGAGGAGCCCCGCCCGGAAGCCCAAGTCGCAGATGAAATTGTCCGCGCTGGCAATCAGCATCGTTTCCGAGATCATTGCCCCCTTGGATTTGCCGGTCGTGCCCGTCGTGTAGACCACGTCCCGGATATCATCCGCGAAGGTGCAGGCCTCCACCTCTGCCTTGACGGCGTTGAATTCCTCCTCCGTCGCAAACTGACCAAGTGGTACCGCAACCGCTTTCAGATAATGGACGGCGCAGTAGATAACGAGAAAACTGAAGTCCTGGGGGTTGCGGAAGACGTACGGCCGATGCGGCTGCAGACCCTCCGCCCGCAATTCCTCCGCCTTGGCCAGAACGGCCTGCCAGAGTTCCCCGTAGGTGATCTTCTTATCCCCCTGAACGGCCGCCACCGTGTCGGGCGCCGTCTCCGCGAAGTGCTGAATCCGCGCCTCCATCGAGCGCTTCGACTGCACCATCCGCACGAGGTTGTCAAGGTTCTTGAAATTCCGGGGCGTCACATCCTCGACCCCCAGGGTAATGCCATACTTGTCGTTCAGCACATACAGGATGGTCGCGATGCTGAGGGAATCCAGGTGGGAAAACAGGAAGTCCGCCTCAAAGTCCACGGCGGGCATCAGGTCGCTCAAAAGATTCTTGATCTCGTCTCTCATATTGATTCGATAAATTCCACATTATTGACAAAGCCGTCGGCGGCCACGGAGGCGATCTGCCGATGCTCTGGAGAATGCAAAGATACGGTAAATTTTTGATCCGGATGCAACAGGGCGGCGAGAATTGCCAATTCCCCGTAGCCTTCGTCCGTCAAACGGACTTCCGGACCGTCATATTGCCTGGCAACGACCTCCGGACCGTGCAGCCGGAGATTCTGCCGGACGATGCGGATGATATCCTTTCCTTTATACAGATAGCGCCCCCGCACCTGTGCAACCGGGTCGGCAGGAGCCCCCAACAGCAGGGAGCGCAGCGTAAGCGGATAGCGCCGCACCTCTCCCCTGCGGGTCGTGAGCCACTTGAACAGCAGCGGCGGAATGAGATACGCCATCAGGACCACCGAGAACATCCCGATGATCGTCACCTCGGCCAACGAGCGCATTGCCGGATGCCGGGCGACGATGAGTGTCCCGATGCCGACGAGCATAATCGCCGCCGACTGCAGGATGCTCCGCTTGTAGGAAGAGAGAATCGGCCGCCGGTGCGCGTATTCCCACTGGCAGCCCTCCGTCATAAAGATGGTATAGTCGTCGCCCTGGCCGAAGATGAACGTCGCCAGGATGATGTTGACAATGTTGAATTTGACCCCCGCAAGGGCCATCAGGCCCAGAATCCACACCCAGCTGACTGCCATCGGAAGGAAGGAAATGAGCGCCAGTTCCAGCCGGCCGAAGGAGAACCAGAGGAAGAAGAATACGATCAGCGAGCAGGCCCAGCCGATGTAGTTGAAATTGTCGGACAGGCTCCGGGTCAGATCGGCATTCATCCCCGCGAGGTCGAAACTGTTCGCAAAGGCCTCTTTCACGGCATGGACGTCTTCCGCCTGCACATTGAGAGCCGTAACCATATAGGCTTTCCCATCCTCCAGCGTGGTGAAATTGCGGCGGAATACCGTCTCCGTCAGCGGCGCGAATCCCGCGAAATCACGGGGCTCCCACGCCCGGGCCGGATCCACCAGCGCCTTGAACGGCGCAAAGGCACCCGCGGCAAATCCGTTCGAACGGGCCGCCGCATCCAGGCCGTCCGTAAAGGCCGCCTGATGCTGCTGCACAAACACATTCCAACGCGAAAGCCGTTGCGCCTGCTCCCCACGGGAAACCATCATCTGCGACACGGCATTCTGGGGCGTTGCCAAACCGGCCTTGACTAGACTGTCGATCCGTCCGGCCAAGACCGCATTCGCCTCCAGCGCCGCCTCATACGAATCGCCTTCACTGTAGACGTATACGTTCTGCGCCGAACCGGCCTCATCCCGGGCCATCAGATCCTCAAAATACTGCATATCCGCACGTTGACGCTCCGTCATATAGTTGATATGCGACATATCCGTATCGAATCCCGTCCGGAAACTGAACCAGCCCAGCACGAGCGTCACGACGACCACGCCGCCGACAAAGGCCTTGCTCCGCTCTGGGCATAGTTCCGACAACCAGTCCAGCACCCGGCTCTTATGCTCCTCCTGACGCTTCACGACGATGTAATGGGGCAAACAGAGCAGTACAAAGACGATGGTGCCCACAAGCAGCAGCGAGGCGAAGAGGCCGAGGTCGCGAAGAGCCGTCGACCGCAGCGGAACCAGGGCCAGGAACGCGCCCACGGTGGTAATATTGCCAACCACCAGCGGAGAGACAATCTCACTGAGAGCCCGCCGTTTATCGGGCTGATGCCCCACGTGCGCGATGAGATGGAGCGGATAATTGACGGCGATGCCGATGATGACGCTGGCGATGCCGATCACGATGATCGACACCCGGTCGCCGAAAAGCGCCATTCCGCCGAGGGCGAAAAGAAGGCCCCACCCCACCGAGAGGAAGATCAGGAGGATATTCCGCAGGGAGCGGAAGGAATAAATCAGCAGCAGGACGATCAGGACGATCGAGAAGGAAATGGCGAGAATGCTGTCCTTCTTGATCCGGGTAGAATTGCCCACTGCGATGGCAGGCCCGCCGACGAGATCCACCTTGACGTCCGGATAATCCGCCTGCATCTGCGCGACGGCTTCCTCCAACAGTTTCAGCAATTTGGCATTTCCGCTCGTCTCGCTGCTGCCGAAGGGAGAGCGCATCTGGACAACCGCCCGGCTCATATCCGGGGTAAAGGCGCATCCGTCCACCAGGGTAAATCCGAAAGAGCCGCTGGCGCGCTGCAAACGCTGCAGGACCGGGCTGAACAGCCCGAGCGGATCCCGCGACAGATTGCCGGCGAACATTCCCGACGAAGGGAACATCAGCATTTCCCGGTCCGCCGCCAGGCGCTCCTGCAGATAGCCGGGCTCCGCAAGGAGACTGTCCATCCGCGCATAATCGGCGTCCGTGAGGAAGTACGGGGCATTCTCCTGGACAAATTCACTCAGTTCCAGAAAAGAATCTATGTCATAATGGCACGAAAGACCCTCGCACCAATTCGCCTCGTCCAGCGCGTGGACGGCTTCTTCGAAGGCATCTATCGCCTCCACGGTGCGGTCGGCGTCGCCGGGATTGGAGAATAGAATGTACAGGTCCTCCGCCCCGGAAATATCCTGATAAACGGACATCTGCTCCCGCTCCGTCGTCCCAAGCGGCAGGAAATCACTGATGTCCTCGCTGAAGCGAAGCGTCAGCACGAGACCGGCAAGCGCCACTGTCACAAGGGCCAGCGAGACGCCCCTCACCCAGCGGTGACGGGCCATCCAGTCATATATCCCGGTGATTCTCATACGTTCTGCTCCATTTCATCCGCAATTTCCGCGAAGCGGGTCTGATACCATTTCCGCATCCGGGAGGCCTGCTCCCGCGTCGTCTCACCCCACTGCGAAAGCGCCTCAGGGGTTATCCGCTGCCCGATTTCCAGCCGGATCGGCCATCTGCGGATCGTCCGGCCGTGCTTCGGCAGCGCCCTTCCCGTCCCGTACAGGACGACCGGAAGGATGTCAACGCCGAGCTCCCGGGCCAGCACGAAAGCCCCCTGATGGAAGCGGCCGATGCCCTTCCCTTTTAGGGCACGCGTACCCTCAGGATACCCGGCCACGATGTAGCCGCGTCCCATCAGGCTCCGGGCCTGGGCGATAAGTTCCTCCGGGCCTCCGGATGCACGCAGATAATCCACATTCCGGATGACATAACCGTAGAATGGATTCTTCCACACCCAGTCCGTCGTCACGAGGACCACCTTGGGCGACAGGGCCAGGAGGGGAAGAATGTCGAGGTGCGACTGGTGGTTGCAAAGGAGAATCGCCTCACGGGTAAAATCCTCGCCGGAAGAATTCTCAAGCGTATATTTCAAGCCCGGCCACCCCAGGCGGAATACGGCAAATTTTGCCAGGCGATGGATAAATACGTGCACTTTTTCCTTCTTCGCCTGCGATTTCCCGCCGATGGTGAGATATAGGAAGACGCCCGGGGTAATGAAGAAGAAGGTCACGACGGCAAACGTCGTAAATCCCAGGAAGAACTTGATGAACCGGTAAACAGCCCGCCCGATGGTGAGCGGTAGCCCATACACCAGCGCCAGAAGGCAAAGGACGGTATTGAGCAGGGTAATCCTGAGAAAATCCCTGCCGGGCCGGAAATGCGACACGCGCTCCTCCCGCGGCGGATAATAAACCCGCACCGGAAGGCTCTTAAGGGGTGTTCCGTGCCAGGCCGAGAATACCAGGAGCTCCAGTTCCGCCTCGTAGCGCGAAGTCAGGAGCGAGAGGCCGCGGAGCCGTTTCAGTGGATAAAGCCGGTAGCCCGTCTGGGTATCCCGAAGCGGCCGGAGAGTCTGGACGAAGAACCAGAAATTGCTGAACGCATTGGCAAAGCGGCTTCCCCGGGAACGCTCGGCCTCTTTCAGCCCCTGCCGCTCCCCGACGATGAGCGCTCCGGGATGGGCCCGGTTGGCCTCCAGGAAGAGCGGTATATCCTCGGGATAATGCTGACCGTCGGCATCGAGGGTAATCGCATAGGCGAATCCCGCCTCCAGCGCAGCCTTGAAGCCGACTTTCAGCGCCTTCCCCTTGCCGCCGTTACGGGGCAGGACAATGAGGTGAACATCCAGCGGCGATAGCAGCGCCTCCGTCCCGTCGGTACACCCGTCCAGCACCACAAATACGTCCGCACATTGCGCCCGCGCCCGCGTCACGACATCAACAATGGTCCCGGCATTGTTGAATGTCGGGATCACGGTGCAGATGCCTCTGCGGCGAAGGGCCTGCTGGAGGGGCGTCAGGATTTCCGGCATAAAACGGTCAGTTTGGCAATAACGGATTCTCCGGAAAGGAGCACGCACTGGGCCTCAACGGCATCACCGTCAAGACGAATATCCCGGAAACGCCAGACGATATCCTGCGTGGCGCCGGGAACCAGAATCTGCAGGAACTTGACGTTCTTGAAGCGGATCACCTTGAGCGGTGCATCCACGACCTGCGAAAGGATTTGCACGGACATCTGCAGGATGCAGACGCCGGGGGTGATCGGCTCACCCGGGAAATGGGCCTGATAAATCAGGTGCGAGGGATCCAGGTGAATCCCGCAATCATACCCCCCGTCCGCTTCCCGGACGAAATCCACGTGGTACAAAGGCTTCATCGGCGCGTAATCTGGCTGTTCTTGAATTCGATGAGAGTCACGTCCCCGGAGGCTTCGTTCATCTCGAAACGGGTTGCCTCCAGCGTATCGGACTTATAGCGGAGCTGAATGGAAGTAAACATCCGCTTCATATCCCGCTTCAGCGGGTACAGGGTCACGAGAATATCGCTGCCCGAAACCTGCACTTCCGCGCGGAAGGTCGCTTCGTCCGCGAGACTTCCACCGGCGATACTGCTGACGATCAGCCGCGCCATATCCTTGAACATCTTGTCCTTCCCGGCCTCGGCCGCCGCCCCGTCAAAGACAAATTGACGCGCGGAAGGCTTCAGATAGGACCATTCCAGATATTCCGGGCTCCGGTAGACCATCCGGCCCGAAGATACCGCCTTCTCGGCGAGCATCGCAGACTGCCGGGTCTGGACGAAATCGCAGGTGATGCCAGTAATATTCTTCCCAGCCTCGACGATCCGGCGCTTCAGCGCGTCGGAGTCCTGGGCCCTCAGCGGAAGGAGTGAGAGCAGGAGAAGGAGGACGGGAAGGATGCGTTTCATTTGGCAATAAAATAACAGCCGGCCATAATCAGGAGCACGCCAAACCATTTGGCGAGACTCACAGGCTCGTGGAAGAACACGATAGCAGCAATCATACCAAACACATAGCTGAGCGACACCATCGGATACGCCATGCTGAACGGGTAATGCTTGAGGATGTAGAACCACAGGAGGCTGCCCGCCCCATAGCAAAGGCCGCAAGCGGCGAATTGCCAGTTGACGAAGACGGATTTCCAGAACGGGGCCGTCCACGAGAAGGGCAGCATCCGCGCGAGGGCGAATTTCAGGAGAACCTGTCCGGAAGCCAGCAGCAGGCTTTGGAGAATGGCAAGCGGTATGAGGAGTAAATTATGCATCTTGCTGAAGGATAACTGTTTCCGCAAAAAATTCCGTCGTCTTGCCCTCGGTGCAGACTTCGTCGAACGAACAGACCAGCACCGAATCGGCCTCGCCCGAAGCGATGAGACGCCGGGCGTCCCGCATCGCCCAGAAGGTGGATTCCTCACTCTGGGAATACGTGCAGTTGTAGCCGTGACACTTCGTCCGGATGGCGATGGCGGAAGCGATCGTGTTGTGCGTGCACATCATAAAAAGCGTCGGCTTGAGCATCTGTTCCTGATTGGCAACGATGTCAGAAAGGAACTGCGTACTCGTCTCAAGCATTCCCGTCGAAGTGGCCGAGAGAATGGCGTCGGGCTTCTCCAAACCGGCAGCGCGCAATGCGCGGAAGGCCGACAGCAAGGCCGCCTTCATCAATTTGCACATTCGCCGCGTCTCCATCGGGGTGTAGAATTCGTGCAGCCCCGGAAGATCCTCAACTTTGTCGATCCGCACCCTTGCCGCTTCCCGGATGCCGAAACGGTCTTCGCCATCAAGCAGGTGCGCCTGCCGGCTGAATATCATCGAGGAATCGTTGCCGCCGAAGCCGAAGGCGTTGCACATCACATTCCCCAGATGAACGCCCGTGTGCCCCGGGGTCGGGATGGCGCCGCCCGGAATGGGCTTGGACCAGCCCAGCGAAGCCGGGGTGAAATTTCCGCGCATAGCCAACACGCAGATGACCGTCTCGATGGAGCCGGAAGCTGAAGTGGTGTGGCCTGTATAGGATTTGGTGGAAGACATTTCCGGGAGGCTGTCGCCGAAGACCCGGCGGAATGCGTTGCTCTCCGAGGCGTCATTGTCGGGTGTGGCAGTCCCGTGCGCGTTAATGTATTGGATGTCTCCGGGCGTCAGTCCAGCGTGCTTTAGGGCACCCGTCATCGCCAGAAAAGCCCCGTCGCCGCCTTCGGAGGTGGCCGTCTGATGGAAGGCGTCGCAACGGTTGGCATAGCCTGCAATATAGGCCAGCGCATCCGGCGCATCTTTCTCCAGCACGACGTAGGCCGCACCCTCGCCGAGGTTGAGTCCCGCACGGGTGTCGTCGAAAGGACGGCAGCGTTCCCGGTCGCAGATCATCAGCGAATTAAAACCGTTCAAATGGAACTTGCTGAGACCTTCGGTACCGCCGGCCACGACGAGGTCGACTTCATCCCGGAGCAGCATCTCCGCCCCGATCATCAGCGCATTGAGCGCCGAAGAGCAGGCCGTCGAAATCGTGCAGCACGGCACCCCTTCCAGACCGGCATACCGGGCCGTATCCTGCGTGCTCTTGCCGCACTCGTTGCCGCGCGGAATGCGGGGATCCATTCCCCCGAGCTTCTCGAACTGCACTTCCGTCACATCCATCACGCCCACCGTCGTCCCGGAAACCAGGGCGACCCGTTTCCCGGAGAGATCCCGGATTCCGGCATCCGCCAGGGCTTCCTTGACAGCGATCGCGCCCATCAGGGCGGTCCGGCTCGCAAGCGGTTCCTCCACGCCCAGCATCGCCTTCATCTCGTCAGTCGAGAGCTTGATCTCGCCGACGGGAATCTCAGTATGCAAGGACGGCAGATACCTGAGCGGACCGATGCCCGAGCGCTTTCCGAGCAGGGCGTCACGCACCTCACCGGCGTTGTTGCCGATGGCGCAGAGGATGCCGATGCCGGTGATGCCGATCGAGGATGCCATTACTTCGTGCGGTGCTTGGCGACGTAATCGGCGATCGTAGCGACGCTCTTGAAGACTTCCTTGCCCTCGGAGGCGTTGGCGAGTTTGATGCCGTAGAATTTATCCAGGATGACGATCAGTTCGAGGGCGTCGATCGAATCCAGCCCGAGGCCTTCGCCGAAGAGCGGATCGTCGTTGCCGATATCCTCCGGGGTCATTCCCTCCAGGTTGAGGGCGTCAATAATCTGAAGTTTCAGGTTGTTGATGAGTTCTTCCATAATTTTATTGCGTTGTAATAACTTGTAAATCCGCTTCAAACACATCCGGCTCAGGGCAGTCGACCCAGCCGGTCACCATCGTGAAAGGTCCCTGTACAGCCAGGGTGGATGCGGTAATTTCCGCCATCATTGCCTCATTCCTTTCGGGGAGAATGAGGAAGGTCGTCTCCCCCTTGACGCGGTACCGGGCGGCGATTTCGCCGACCACGACGTTGGGGAGCGTATTGATGCAGACGGCCGGGCTGGGATAGAATCCGGCGTCGCCCGTGAAGGTCGCCAGATGCTTGCGGTCCGCCAGAATGGACCCCGTCCCATTGAACAGGAGAATGCCAACCTTCGTCGGCTCCACCTTTATATCCTTGAGGAGCAGCCCGACGCCCAGATAGGTCAGCCGGCTGAACGGATCCATCTTGAAATAGCGCGGATTGTCGCCGAGCCGGGCCTTGTAAAGGGCGGTCAGCATCTCCTGCCCCTCCCCTTCCACGGCCACTTCCTGCCCGTCCAACTCCACGACCAAGTCCTTTCCGTCCATCTCTCCTTTTCCCGACCGAATCCTCAGCCTCCGCACCACCTTTCCATCTCCGTCATTCCAGGGCAGTCCTTCTCCGTCATTCCGAACCTCACCCTTGTCATACCGAGGCTGTCCTTCTCCGTCATTCCGGGCTTGACCCGGAATCTCCTTCCCATACACCGCCGCTCCATTGCACCCACCGAAACCGGAAACAATCTTCAGCAGCGTCCTCTTTCCGGTCGGACGCTCCGCCGGGCTGATGTCAATCCGTCCGCTCACGCCGATCTCCTCGTATCCGCCCGCCGGGAGGATCACCCCCTGATCCAGCGCATACAAGGCCAGGACCGTCTCCAAAAGGCCGCAGGCGCCCATCGTATGGCCGAAATACGCCTTATAGGACGACACGGGAACACCACTCAGCCCCGCCGCAGCGATGGCCTTCGACTCCATTTCATCGTTGAACATCGTACCGGTCCCGTGGACACAGACCGTCGCCAGATCGGACACATCCCGCCCCGCGACGACCTTTTCAATCACCCGGCGGACGCCGTCGCCCGTCGGATCGGGGGCGCTGACATGATAGGAATCGTTGTCCAGAGAGCCGTCGAGAATCCGCCACGTCCCAGCCCCGGAAGACTTCCCAAGAATCACCGTGGAGGCAGCCTCGCCGAGATTGAGGCCGAGCCGTTCGATGTCGAACGGACGGCAGACCGTCGGCGAAAGGGACTGGAAGGAGGTGAAAACGGCCACGATAAAAGGCGAAAGCGAATCGGCGCCGCAGACGATGGCGTGGTCATATCGGCCGGAGGCAATCAGCCGGTCGGCCAGAAGTTGCGCCGTCACGCCCGACACGCAGGCGTTGCAGACGATGACCGGCTCGGTCACGATGCCGAGATGACGCGCCACTTTGCGGGCGGATTCGCCGTAATTCCGGAAGTCGCCGTCGGTCTCGGGAGAAGCGGAGAGCTCGTCCACGTTGCCGAGCGTAGTGCTCAGGACAAAGAGCGTCCGCGGGGACGCCGGGTCCACGTCGCAATGGCTCAGAGCCTCCTGTACGGAACGGATCTCCAGCGACTCGAGCCAACTGAATCCGGGGATGCGCAACGCCGCACGCTGCTCCTCTGTGAAGCAGCCGGCGCAGATATTGACCGGGAGCCCCCGGAAGCCGGCGAGGTTCTTCTGCGACACCTCTCCCCGGCGGACAGCCTCGAAATTCGCGGCCGTCGTAAGTCCGATCGGAGAAGTGATATTTGTCGCCAGAATACCCGTCATAGCAGTCCCACTTTGGTTTTCCACTGCGTATAGAATTCCGGGGATTCCCAGAAGAGATTACCCTCGAAATCCGTAAAGACCTGCACGGTACGGGCCGTCAGGCACACGTCGCCGGTGGCAGAATCGATAATTTCATAGTCGAAGACGATCTTGGCCGCCTCGGAGGGCCGGTAGGTGATGCGGACGACAGGATTCATCCCGTAGCGGAGCGGACGGCGGTAGTTGATGTGAAGGTCTACGACCGGCGCGGCGATCCGCTCAGCGATATAGCGGTGATAGGAAAGTCCATATTTCTCCCCAAAGGCCTCCCGGGCATCTTCCAGATAAACCGGATAGGCTCCGTGCCAGACGACGCCCATCATATCCACCTCGTTGAAACGGATGGCAAACGGCTTTTCGACAGTCAATATGAGGTTAGGCTGCATTCTTTACGGCAAGTTTAATCCGGGCCGTCGCCAGCACCTTCTCTCCGCAACGGACGGTCGCGCGGGCCAGCGTCATCCCGAAAATTTCCTCCTCCACGTCGACGGTCGTCGTGATGACCGACCCGGCTTCCGCCAGGCCGAACACCTCAAACTCGCGGACGGCTCCGATGTAGCCGATCTCGACCGGTCTGAGGAGGATGTATTTGTTATAGAATCCGATCCGGGCCGCACAGGTCTGCGCGATGTTCTCCATCATCCCGAAGGCGGAGAAACAGCCGTCCTCGACGAAGAGATTGTCCTCGGCGACCAGGGTTTCGGTCGTCGAACTGTCCAGCGCGAAATGCACCAGGGAGCCGACCATCACGAACGGTTCCTGCTGAGGCAGGACGCCGTGGATGTCGATCGACCGGACAAATGCATCTGTCACTTCACTCAGCGTCATACGGCCCAGAAATCAAAAAAGTTAAACCACTGGAGCGGATACTCCCGCACCCGCTTCTCCAATTCCGCCACGTAGGCTTCGGACAGCTGCCGAATCTGTTCCCTGCGGGGAAGCGACCGGTCGTACGGAAGCTCCGTCAGATAGATCTTGTACTGCTTCGGACCGCCTTTCATCACATTCACGGCCAGGACATCCACCCCACGCATCGTCGCCACGCTGAACGGCCCCTGCGGGAAGGAAGCTTCGCGTCCGAAGAACGGAACCTTGACGACCTTGGATCCCTCCAGAAAGCGGTCCGAGGGGAAACTGACAATGTCGCCCCGGCAGAGAGCCTCG
>JAEEGL016863571.1_pt1 | contig 18255 bp, 17 predicted proteins | sample 9134231 | NCBI WGS metagenome assembly JAEEGL01 (sample SAMN16246548, study PRJNA631951) | gut metagenome | biome: gut microbiome; feature: rumen; material: fiber-attached | host: Bos | place: Iran: Karaj | collected 2018-10 | reverse complement strand
ATAAGAGCGAATATATAAAATGTATAATCTTTTTCTTTTTCTTTCTTTTGTTCTTTTTCTTTTTCGTTTTCTCCAGGAGTTATAGGTGGTGTTACAATTTCTCCATTTTCACTTTCATTTGTATCATCAATAGTCATATTTATTGATTTGCTTGTTGTGGATCTCTCAAGATACCAGATATAACTATTTGAACTTACATAATCAGCATTATTACTTACAACTTTTTTATCAGTAGTAATTGTTACTGTAACTCTACTTAATCCTGGATATGCATTAAAACATTTAACTTTCGCTCCAGTTGATAGAATAAGTGCACCATTGTATCTTTTTACTGTAACCATATCATAACAATTTGATATGGCTGAAGAAGAAGCAATGTCCTTTCTATCAAATATATGTGTAAATGTTAATGTGCTATTTGATAATTTATATTCATATAAATCACTTTTATATGTTTGGTTTGCACCAGCGTCATCACCACTATTATATTCTTCTTTGTCGGTTGGTACTTTCCAATTTGTGTTAAAGCTATTTAATTCTTCATCATTATCAGCATTTATTCTTACTGTTTCTGCATAATCATTATCATCTATTTTTAAGTTATATTCGCAGGTACATCCAGTTGTAAATAAAACTATAATTATTAGTACTAATAGTTTCTTTTTCATATAAGCTCCTTTTAGTAGTTAGTATTCACATTGGAACTATTTTTATAGTAATCGTCCATATGTAATACTGTACTTGCATTTCCATATACATTTTCATGCATTGAATGTGGTTGAATTATAACTCCACTTCCTGTAGATTCAGCAACAAAATATCTATTGTTTTCTTCATCTACAGATACGATCATAACAATGTGTGCTGTTGTAGCAATTAAATCACCTGCTTGACCTTTACATGAACTACTATTGATGTTACAACCTGGGAATCTACTTATATATGATGCCGCACTACCATCAGATATATTGTATCCTCCATTTTTGATAGCCCATCCTACAAATCCACTACAGTCAAAACTCATATATGAATATACTTTTCCACTGCTAGATGTGGATGGTTTATTGGTTCCAAATGTATTTGGAATACCAATTGAATTAGGGTGTCCACCCCAATAATATGGTAATTTAGCGTTATAATTATCATATAAATAATTTATAACTGATACTGCGGCAGTCACTACTCCTTCACGAGTACCAACACCGGCTTTTTCTACATTTTCTTTAATAAATCTATTATATTCTTCTAGACTGCTTCCTTTAGATTGTAGATATGTATCTATCGGTTGATTTAATTCGTATGATGCATTGGTTGTAACTTTTATTTCTAGTCCTGCTACAGACGAAGTAAATCCATCTGCACTTATACCTATTTCACTTCCAAGATAATATGCAATTAATTTGTCATAAGTATAATCTTCTTCTGTTGCTAGATAATATGAGCCCCATTGGCTCATACCTCTTCCGTGGTTTCCGGTACAGTCTCCTTTTTTCCAGTCAGCAGCTATACCAGTTTGACTGTCAACCCATTCTCTAGGTATTTTCTGGTTTTGCTGTTTAACCGTATAATAGTTATCATCTACGGCGATACTACAAAAAGCATCATATTCAGAGTTTATCAAATTGCCATCTTTATCAAGTAAAACTTGTCCTTTTGTTTCTTCGGCAGCTTGTTTCATCATGCTACCATTAGGGGTAGCATCTGTAACTTCTGAAAATGTTTGTTTTCTATCGCTTGCTTCGATTGTGCAATCACTATCTTTATTTTTAACAAAATATGTTCTGGCAGCAATGGCAAATTGTTTATATACTTCAAGATTACCAAACATACCTACTTCATTATTTATTACACCAGCGACATATTCTTCAAGATCATATGTTTCATTGCCAACTGGTTCATAATTTTCATCTACTTTTATGATTGTAACTTCTTTACAATCAATTGGGTAATATCCTCCAAATGCACCAGCACCACTTTCTGAATCTCCTGAGAAAAGTGTTGCAACTGCTACTGCTAACATTATTAACAATAATATTGGTGATAATATTGTTAATATAGTAAAAATTATAGTGATTTTATTAGCTACACGTAATTTTACTATTGCCTTGTCAAGGGCTTGATCCATCATTTTGCTATTGGCAATTGTACTTCCTGTTTTAGAGGCAATGGCTTTTTTTGCCATTTCTTTACCAACTTGTTCACTTTTTGTTAGTTCTTGGCTGTTAGCATTTTTATTATTACTAGTTTGTTGACTATTATTTGCTTGTTGTTGGCCATTATCTTGCGGTTGTTGGCTATTACTCTCTTGTTTATTTTGGGCATCTTCGTTGTTTTGCTCCTTATTTTCTCGAGGCTTATTATTCATTTGTGGTTTTCTATGAGTTGTTTTTGCTTTTTGGGGAGCATTTAAATCTACTTTTTTTCCCATAAACATCACCTTTTATTTTCTATAATCCACCGCCAGAACCAAATGATTCTAATTCATCATCAGTAAGGGTTACCTCTATTTGCATTCTTCTGTTTCCACATACAAATAGTGCTTCTCCTTGATTATATCTCTTAATATTTTCTCTTTCTGCATCATTTAAGTCAATTAACATTGATAAATCATCAGCTGCTTGTTTTCTTAATCCCATAACTAAATAATATGAGGCATTATCAAATATAGCTTTACCATGCATAATCATATTATTAGCAACGAAATCTGATGGTTGTTGTGTAATTATGATGGTTCCAGTATTATATTTTCTTGCTCTTCTTTGTACTTGTGCTAAGAATTCAGCACCTAGCTCATTTTGTGAGCCTAATAGTACATGAGCTTCATCTACGGATAATACTGTATTCTTTTCTGGATTTAAACACAAACTCCATGCAAATTTCAATACATTAAACAATAATGCATTTCTAACATTAGCATCTGAATTCATTACTTCTTTTATGTTAAATACTAGGTATTCATTATTTGTATTAATTGTGGTATGACCATTAAAGTAATATTGTAATTCTTTAACTAATGGTCTTAATTTTAATTCCAATCTTTCTAATACATCTCTTTCATGAGTTTTTTCAGTCATAGATGTTAATTTACTTGTTACAGTTACATAAACATCTTGCATTATTGGGAAGTCTTTAGATGTATAATGTGAAAAATCAGTATTATAAGCTATTCCAAACCTAGCATATGTTTCTAGAACTATTTCACCAAATAATGTTAAAACATCTTCTTCAATATTTGGAGCATAGTATTTCATAAAGGCTTTTAACGTTTGAAGTGTCTTAGTTAAAGTTGTATAACCGGCTCCTTCAGCAGATGCTTCTTCTTCATCGGTATCCATTACTATTTCTAATGGATTTATCATACCATATTGTCCACCTTTACCTAAGTCAATTACTTCTCCGCCATATGCATAAGTCATATCTGTTAATTCAGCTTCTGGGTCAACACATACTAGTTGATACCCATTTCTTATATGATTACGTAGCATTAATTTAGCAGCAGTTGATTTACCACTACCAGATGCACCTAGGATAATCATATTAGCATTATTTCTATTGGTTTCTTTTTTTATTTGATATAAGAATTGATTGAACAATACTACTCCACCTGAAAATTCTATTCCTAATAAAGTAGCTAGTCCATCATCTTTTAAACTATCAAAAATGAATGGATACATGGCTGCCATCGTAGGTGAAGGCATAATTGTTCCTATTCTATCCTCGATAGGTTGCTTATTAAATATTGGTAAAATTGACTTTAGTACTCTTTCTTGTTCAAACCTTAATGGTACTGCAGTTATTTCCATTGAATCTAGATATGTTTTAAGATTCAATTTTTTATTTTCTAATTCTTCTTTAGTATCAGCAATAATCATCATATGCATTTGGAAATCAAATGTTCTAGATTGTGATGCTGTAAAGGCTTGAATAAAGCCCTCTAAAGAATCTATATCTTGTCTAATTCTTTCTAAAATTGTATTATCTCTTTCTGTTTGATATCTAGATCTTAAATCTGCCAATTCCTTATTTAACATTTTTTGTAACATAGAAAAAGGTACAGGCATGTGTTTAATGACTATTTTTACTCCTGATAAACTAGTTATATCTGACAAATATCCTACGTCTATTCCTCTAGGATATGATATTACAGTCAAAATCGTTGCATATTTATCACTAATACGAATATCTACAGGGTTAATTTGCAATCCTTTTGGAGCTATTTCAGATTTGATACTACTCATTTGGCATCACCGCCCTATTCACTGTAGTCATTCCCCCATTTAGGAAATTATCTAAAATCATTCTTAAATCAGCATTAGATGTTTGAGCAGACTCAAGTCCGCAATTAGATAATCCTAACATCAAAGTACGTAATCTCTTTTGTAGGATATCTGGGTTTTTATCTTTAAATAGAATGAAGAATTCTGTATCGGTTACATTATCACGCATAAAATCGTTGGCTTTTTCGATATCTTGACTAATTAATTTTTTCTTTCTTGAATCAGCTGTTTGATTATACAACACTTGTAATGTTGCAAGATAGTTACTAATATCAACCGGTCTATCAGCTGCAATTAGCCAAAACTCAAAATCAATTGTATCATAAAACGCTTTTAGATTGGCGATAACTGCATCTTGAGTATTTTGATCAAGGATAAAAATGTTTCTAGGCCTAATTTTTACACCTGTTACTTTCATTTTATTATCTAAATCAATCATACCATTGGCTATTCCTTTAATGGGAAGCCAATCTTCAGTATATTTTGAACTAGTTGTCTTTGAACTCATCGTATATACACCAACCTTTCCATATATAATTTCTTCTTTCTTGATAATACCTTAATATACTCTGTATTGCTACCAATGTATTATGATAATTTGGTATTGGTAGAATTAATAAACCACATACTATCATCGGCATGCAAGCCGCCAATGTTATGAATGTATTGTTATTATCCTCCAATATTAGTAATAACAATACCGAGGTTACTATTCCTACGAGTATTATTATTAAATCTATTGGCCTCATAAAACCAAATATAAGTGTTGCTTTCTTTGTATTTGCAGGTATCATATACATAAAGTATCACACTCCTTTTATTCAATATATTATTGAGGTTTTGATGCGCTGTCATCAGCTTTGTGTGCAGCTGTTGCATCGCTAGTTTCAAGTATACGTTTACTTTCACTAAGTTCCATAACTCTTCTTTGTCTTTCAGTTGAAAGATTTTGCAATCTCACTACTACCTCATCTAATGTATCGTAATCACCATATCTTCCACTTTCAAAGGCACTTTTAATACCTTCAAGTTTAGCCCTTTTTGCACTGTCTTCTTCAGCTTCAATTTCTTTAGTTATGGTAGTAATAAACTCGGCTCTTGTTTGAGGATTGTCCCTAGCTGTTCCAATTGTTGTTTGCATTGTTTTAATCATATCTACAGCTACAGCATCATTATCTGGATGAGTTGTTCCTGCTTCAACATTTTGCAATACTTGTGTAAATATATTTCTCATTGCATGTTTTTTGACAGCAGATTCAAGACGTTGTGCTTTTGCATACTCTTCCTGTGCTTGACTTCTGGCTTCATCAGTAGCAGTAGGATCGTGCATTACTCGATCTAGTTGTTGTTTTGCCGCTTCGGTTTTTGCTTTATATCTACTATGTAAGGTACTTGCTGTATCACCCTCTCGAATATCTAAATCTTCTGATATTCCTTCTATCCTTCCGCCGCCTCCCGGAGTCGGAGTAAAACTAAGTTTTCTCTTTAATTCTCCAGCTTCCATTTTGCTTGTTAATCTATCTTCAACCTTATCTCTGCTTGATTTAGTCTCTGATTCTATTTTTGATAGAGCCTCATGGACTTTTATTTGTCCTTCATAAGTTTTTATTTGTCTTTCGTCTCTTGCAGTGGCAGTTGATACACCCATTCTTTGTTCAACTCCCGATACGAATCTTCTAGCTGCACTATATCCACCAGCATTTAACCATTCTTCTTTAGCATTTAGGCTTTTTTGATTAGCAGCTTGTGCCTCTTTATGGCCTTTCTTCCATATATCTCCAACTTCTTTTGCACCAAAACCAGTTTTAGCCCCAACAGCAGTTCCTGTTATTAAGCCAGATGCCGCATTTCCTATAATTGATTTTCTTTTTTTGCTTTGTGCATCTGCATGTTTTGATTGTGCTGCTACTAATTCATCTTTTAGTTTTTGCCTTGTTTCCTTGTCTGCGCCTCTACTTTTTCGATAAGCTTTTTTTGCGGCGTGGTATGCTCTCTTGTTATCTCGAGCCTCCTTTGCTCTTTCTCTTGCTGACTTACCAGTGGTTTCTTTTAGCATTCTATTTCTTTTGGCTGCATTTATACCTCCAGCAGCCATTTTTCTAATTCCAGCTGTTGCACCTAAGCCCATACCAAGAGCTCTGGCAGCAAGAGGGGCAACTCTTTCTTTTGAATTTAATCCAAGGCTTCCTGATGCAGCGCTCATCTTAGGGAATAATTCTTTTAACATTTCTGGCGCTCTTTTAGCAAATGCTAATAATCCCATGATTAAAGCTACATATATGAACACTTCCATTGTACGTGATGAATTTTCAATATTTGAAAATAATGTACCATCATGATATGCGTTACTCAATATACCGCACAAAAGTAATATAAAATATATAACACTAACTCTTATAAATAAATCTAAATAAGTTGATAAACATTGTTTAGTCCATTTTTGGAATATGCCATCTTTTTTTGGTGATAAATAGCCAATAATTGGTATTGGAGCTATTACTTGTAAAAATGCTAATTGGGCTACACGAGTTCCAGCATCGATAGTATACATTACAAGCATCCAGCATACAAATATACCAACTCCAACAGCCAATAATCCATCAAAGGTTATATAATACATATCGCGTTCTTTAACATCTCCTGGCAGTGTTGTTTCTCCTTCATCTGCCAATCCGAGATGGATAAATGGCATTTCACCAGTGCTACTTAACATACCTAAATTTAGGGTAACTATCATATCACAATCTGCATCATCACATTCACCATCTAGGTCATCTTTGGTCCAAATATCTTCGTCAATATAATAAAACATACCGAATAAATCGGCGGCAAATGTTCTGCCGTAGGATGACATTTTTGTGTTTTGTTTGCCTAATAATATTTTTGAGAAAAGTTGATTTTCAAAAATTATATTTTGAACATCATATGCTTTTTCAAACATTGTTGGTACCATGGCAATTAGTACTACGACGATTATCATTCTTCTGACAACACCACTGGCACCCTTTTCTTTATCTGTAATTGTGTCTGGTGATATTATGTATTTTACGACTTCAAATGATACATAGAATACCATAACTATTGCCAGAATCAATGTTATTCTTTGATAAATTGGCTTTATGTCATCTTGAGTTAAAAGTTTTACTTTTGCAACATTCATAAATAATTCATATAGGAATGCTATTAATTTATAGATTAATTGGCATAATGATGCCCATATATCTCTAAGTATTCCATCTACTGATAATATTTGCATAATATCACCTCCTTATTTAAATAGATATATTTACTTTATTTTTATAATGTACAAGAAGTATATCCTAATCCTTCCCAAACAATATCTGCTAATTTCATAATTATGTTTACTAGGGTTGGTACAAAGAATATTACTACACCCATTGCTACTCTTTTAGCAAAGTCTGCTCTTGCTTTTTTGATTTGTTCTTCTTTAGAAGCTACAACTGCTTTCGCAAGGTCAAGTGATCCCAAGAGAATAATCAATATTGGTACGATAATTCTTACGTATGTTAATACTTGATCAATTAAATATGCTAAGCTTGCTGGTCTTACAACTGTTCCATCAGATTTTTTTATACCAGCATCATCTACATCTCCGAATAATTGATTACAATCCATTATTATTTCTTCTCCACCCATGTCAGGTGTTATAAATGCGCTATAATATTGATCCTCAGTTATTGAAGAACCATCTGAATTTTTAAAGGTCGCCATTCTAGCTTTGCAATCTGTATTATTATTTATTTCATCCATTGCTTGTTTAGCTTCTGATGCACTTTCGGTACCCCAAACTCTATACGCGTTACAATACTGAAATACTAAATACTCTGGGCATTTTGTTATTGAACCGCTCCATAGGCAGGCTGAATCTAAATAATCTGTGAATTCATGTCCTGATTCAGTCGTGTTTTTTCTTTGAGCAAGGCCCCAATCGTTACAATAATTGCCTAATTTCTCACTATCGTTTTCTGCAGTAAACCCTACCAGGTTAACATCAATGTCATTTTTGGTAGCATTATATCTTGCTCTAAAGCCATCTCCCATGTAATAACACATTAAGTCATCTGCGTATACTTGGCTTATGCTTACTACTAGTAATAATATACTAAATAATACGTATTTACATCTTTTCATATATTCCCTCTCTCATAAGTGTAATATCCTAGTTTATTATAACATAAAAAAATAGAAAAAGAAACAACTTTTTCTATTATTTTTTTATTTAATTATCCTGCTTTATCCCAGCAATCTTTCCAACTAGCTGTACCTGTTACTTCACTATCAGAACTTCCAACAATGCTAAATACAGCGTTAACTAGGAATACTACAAAGAATATAGCTATAGCATAAATAACTCTTTTAATCAATAATTTTTGTGCTGCTTTAATTTCATCTTCTTTTGATGCAACTACTGCCTTTCCTAAATCAAACATACCTAATACAATTAGGATTATTGGGATACCAATTTGAATTATAGGAATAAGCCCGTGTTTAATTAGTCTTATAACTGGCATTAATACGCTACAATCAACATCTAAAAAATACATTATTGTTCCTCCTTCTTTCTATAATTATGATATAACTTTTTTTTCTTTATGTCAATAAATTAGTTTTATTTTGTATATTCAAATTCGTAATCTAATATTTTAATGATATCTCCTTCTTTGATTCCTAGCTTTTCTAATTCTTCGTCAACGCCCATATTTCTTAGTTTTTTAGCAAATCTAGAGATGGCTTCTTCAGTGTTAAAGTTTATCATTTTAAATATTTTTTCTACTTTTTCTCCTTTTATTACATAAGTGTTATCTTTTTCTTTTATTATTGTAAATGGTTTTTCTTGTTTAAATTTATATAAGACATGTTTTTCTTGAATATCTTCTTCATATAATTTTTCTTCTTTAGTGTTCTTTACTAAATCTGATAAAACTTTGATTAGTTTGTCTAAATTTTGATTGTTTATGGCTGATATTTCATATACTTCTTTATTTATTTTCTTTTTAAATTCTTTTAAATTATTTTCACTATTTGGTAAATCCATTTTATTAGCGATAATTATTTCTTCTTTACTTAATAATTTTTTACTAAATGTTTCTAATTCTTTTCTTATTGTTATATAGTCATCATATGGATCTCTTCCTTCAGAGGCAGACATATCAATTATATGGGCAATAATCTTGGTTCTTTCTATGTGTTTTAAAAACTTATGGCCCAACCCTAATCCTTCGGATGCTCCCTCGATTAATCCAGGCAAATCCGCTATTACAAAGTTGTTATCTTTTGTTGTTACGACTCCAAGATTAGGTGATAAGGTTGTAAAATGATATGATGCTATTTTAGGGTTAGCGTTGGTTATCATAGATAATAGTGTCGATTTGCCAACGCTAGGTAATCCTACTAAGCCAACGTCTGCAAGCATTCTAAGCTCTACTTTAATCTTTCTTGTTTCTCCGGGTTCTCCACGTTCTGCAAATGATGGGCATGGGTTACTTTTGGTAGCTAATGTTACATTACCTCTTCCACCTTTTCCACCATAGGCAACGATTGCTTCTTCGTTATGCTTAGTTAAATCAGCTATTATATTATTGGTTTCAAAATCTTTAATGGTAGAGCCTACGGGTACTTTAATTATTTTATCTTCAGCGTAACTACCAGATTTATTTTTTCCCTCGCCATTTTTACCGGCATCTCCTTTGACATTTTTTAAATATCTTAGGTCTACTAATGTTCTTAGTCCTTCGTCGGCTTTAAAGATAATATCGGCTCCTTTGCCACCATTTCCTCCGTTGGGCCCTCCCATGGGAACATATTTTTCTCTTCTAAAGGCCATACAACCATCTCCACCACGGCCGGCCGTTACTTCCATTATTACTTCATCGATGAACATAATATCACCTCTTTTTCGTTAAGATTATAACATAATAATTAAAAAAATACCAGTAAACTGGTATTTAATTATTACTATTAATTCTTTTTAATACTGGACCTGTTTTTATTTTTGATGCATGTACAAAATGCTCTTCGTTTGTCTTGGTTTCTACTATATAATATACTAATTCGTCATCAATAGTGGTATAAGCAGTAATAATTCCTTCTTTATTATCAAATTCTACTTTCTTACCTATAGGTAATAGGTTTGGATAGCCTGATTCATATTGGAAAAATTCTTGTTTGTTTTCATTCCAAATCCATGGAAATCGTTTTTCTATTTTCTTATCCGGGTATTCTTCTTCTTTGTTTTCTCCGATAGTAATTACATAGTTATGATGTTTAGTTTTATTTAGCATATCGAAACCAAATGCTAATATTAAAAACCAAAATTCTTCTTGAAATACTGGCAATGGATAAGGTGTATCACCATAATCCCATTCTAAAAATTTGTTATAAAATTTTGGATAATATTTTTTTACATATTCTCTGACATCATAACGATCTGATAATGTATAATCGAAGTATTCTCCATTTGGACTTTTTAGGCATTCTAAATCACTATGTTTTTCCAAGGCTGGTATGTTTTCTTTTGGTATGTTTACAAGCATACTATTCACCTCAGGAATTTATTTTAATATATTCTTATTTTTATGTCAATAAAAAAGAATATTGCTATTCTTTTATATTTTCAACCCATAATCCATGTTTATTACAATATGAATATATTTTTCCTTCTTTTGTATTTTCAAATATTACAGCTGCTTCTTCTCCTGGATTTAAATATACATATTTTTCTTCTTCATCTGTAAGTAGACAAATCCATTCAATGTAATGGTCTTCTTCCATTACATGGTCTACGTTTACAATTAATTTTTTATCTTTTTTAGTATATGTGGGTTTATGTTTTTCTACTGCTCCATCACTTGTATTAGGTCTTATTTCTTTCATTTTTTCATTGCAACAAGTAATTCCACAATTATCACATGTACAATCTTTAATTACTTTTACTATTGCTCCACATTTTTGACATTTTTTAATTATTAATTCTCTCATATTTGCTCTCCTTTATTATATTATATCATATTTTTTTAGGATATTCTTTTTTCTTTTGTTAATGGCGCAAGAATTCTTCTTTTTATATTGGGTGATTCTATTTTTTTAATATTATCTGGATGCATATTTTCAAAAACATATAATAGTTTTTTTAGTTCATTATCATTTTTATTTTTTAGTAATCTTAATAAATCTTCTTCTCTAATATAGAATAAGAAATTATATTCTATATATCCTTTTTCAATAGCCATTCTTGTTATTTTAGCAAGTAATAACATCATATAATTATCATAATTAGATTGACAATGTCTATCTATATTTTGACTTATTTTTAATACTTTTTTGGCAACATCTATGCTTTTGAATCCTATTTCTGGTTCATTATTTTCATTTTTTAGAATTGTTAAATTATCTAGGATTAAATCTATTTCTCTATTTCTTATGTCTTTTGTCCAAGCTATTCCTGTTAAGATTATTCCATCTAATCTATCAGCACATAGTTTAGGTCTATCATTATCTAAGATTGGATATTTTTTAAAATCAATGATATCTTCTGGATTAATATGATCTTTTTTTAGACATTCTAATAAGTAGTTATCATTCATAATTATTTGTTTTGTATAAGCTTCGGTACTTTCTTGTTTTTGAAAATCTCCGTTCATATAATCTATTACATGCGAAAAACATGGTGTTGCTATATCATGAAATAATGCAGCAATTGTTGCTTTTTTATCTTTCGTTAAATTATATACAAGTAATGCTGTAGTTAGTGAATGATTGAATCTACTTATATCTTCGGTAAAACTATATACTTTTTTAGAAGCATATTTCATACCACAAAAATAATCTATTTGTTTTAGTCTACATAAGGATGGACAATCTAGATATTTTTGTAGAAATTGTGGTATTTTCCCCTGTTTTAATTTTTCTAAATAGTATTCATAATACATAACATCACCTTTTTTAGTTTTTATTATACTATATAAATAATAAAAGTAGAATACTTTTTTATTCTACTTTATTATTTTTATACATAAATAGTACAGATGGTCTATGTCCAGAGCCTGTTTTCATTTTTTCTGTCTTTACTACTTTATTAGCAATTATTCTCCTAAAAGCTGGATCTAATAGTTTTTTACCTAGTATTACTTCATATACTTGTTGTAATTCTCCTAATGTAAAATATGTAGGCATCATATTAAATACGATGTCAGTATAATTTATTTTGTTTTTTAATCTTTCTATACCTGATACGATAGTTTTTGGATGATCAAATGCTAATTTAGTATTTTCTTGTATTTTAAAACTATATCTATCTGTAGATAATTCTCTTAGTGTTTTTTTAATCTTGAAGTTTATTATATCTTTTCCATTATTTAATTTTACTTCAATGTAATCTTTAGTATTATTATATTCTTCTACGTTAAACCAATAAGCGTCTGGATTTATTTTGTCTGTTAATCTATTTTTATCAACTAAAGCCATATAGGCAGTAGATACTACTCTGCATCGTGGATCTCTATTTATGTCATCAAATGTATATAATTGTTCTATATATATATTAGATAAATTAGTTTCTGTTTTTAAAATTCGTTTGGCACATTGTTCTAATGTTTCTGTGTCAACGTTAATGAATCCTCCAGGAAGACACCATTTGTCTTTGTATGGATAATCTTTTCTTTTTACTAACAGAATAGACATTAGTTTATTACTATTTTTACGATAATTGGCAATATGCTCTTCTGATACACTTATAATTAGAATGTCTGTAGTCATCGATAATTGTTTAAATTCGTTTACGTTATAGTCCTTTAGAAATTCTGCTTCGCTCGTATATTCTTTTTTCATTTAATCACCAATTTCATTATATATTAATTTTTATTTGATAGCAACTTTTCATTAATTTTTTGTGGAAAGTTATAATGACTAAAACGAAGGCATTTAATTTTTTTATCTTTAATGGATGTTTTTATTTGTTTTACATCTTCGTATGTATAATTATTGCCATCAAATGTTACAATTAGATTCTTTTTATCACTATTAGGTTCAATTATTATTTCTTTATGAGTAGGAATTATAACTGAATTATTAAGTGTTTTATATACTTTAGAATTAATAGGACCTATTGGTGTTAGTTGAAGGCTTGAGAATGTGTTATAGACAATACTGCCGCCATAACTTAGTGTATGGGCAGTAGATCCTTGTGAAGATGCAATTAATATTCCATCACCAGTATAATATTCAAGTAAATCTTCATCTATGTAAATGGCTAATTTTAGCATTTTTAATTGTTCATCTCTGACTACTATTTCATTTAAGGTATATAGTTTAGATATATCCTCATCTGTATATACTTCTGTTTCTTGGATACCTATTTCATCTACCTTATATTTTCTATTTATTAATTCTTGAACTAATTTATCTACTTCATCTTTTTTTACTTCTTGAAGAAATCCTAATGTTCCTGAATTGATTCCTACATAATATGGTTTGCTATTGAAATCAGTACTTCTTACCATTTTTAGGAACGAACCATCACCACCAATGGCAATACCTAAATCAAAATCATCATCTGTTATGTTAAAGCCATTTTTTGTAAAAATTGTTTTTACTAATTTAGCTAATTTGATTGATTCAGCATTATTATTTACAAATAGTTTTATGTTTTTAATCATAGGATCACCTTCTATAAAGTTTCTTTTTTTTAATATATTGTAATACTTTTTTGTCTAAATATCTATCATTTAGATTATTTCTTATTTCTGTTGATGAAATATCTAAATTTTTAAAATCTTTTAATACTATGAAATTGGCATTTAGATAATTACTGGTATATTTATCAATATCAATATTTCCTCTATTCATAATTATTATTTTATATTGTAATAATTCTTCATAGTTTTTCCATTTATGAAAATTAATGATATTATCAGCACCAATAATTAAATGTAATTCACTATCAGTATATTTTTCTTTTAATGCTCTCATTAACTGGTAAGTATATTCATATTCATTATTTTCCGTGTCTATTATTATATCTTCTCCCTCAAAAAATTTCAACATGTTAATACGATCTTGTAATGGAGCTAAATTTTGTTTATCCCAATATTCTTTTGTTGGAACAATTAATACTTTATCTATAATTTGTTTTTCTAATAGATATTTTACTATATTTATATGTCCTTTATGGGGAGGATTAAAACTACCTACATAAATGCCTAATTTCATAATATCACTTCCTTAATTATTTTCTATATGTTGGAATAACAAATTTATGCTGATTATTATTATGAAGTCTTAATATTCTTTTTTTAACTTGTTCATCTACGGGTTCATTATTAATTACTTTTGCTATATCTTTATAAGATACTCCCAATTTTTCTTCATCTGTTTTTCCTGATAGGCCATCATCTGGTGTTTTGTGAACAATTTTATCTGGAACTCCGATGTACTCACCTACTTTAATTACTTCATCTACGGTTAAATCAGCTAATACTTGAATATCTGATACACTATCTCCGCCTTTTGTAAAATAGCCTACGAATAGTTCACATTTATTAGATGTTCCTGGAACGATATATACTCCTTTTTTCTTACTTGATAGCATTGCTGCATAGTAATACAATGTTGCTGTTCTTAATCTTGGTTTTATATTAATATTGGCATCTATTAGATTTTCATCTGTAACAGCATTATTTTCTTTTATTTGTTTTACATAGTTGTCATATAATTCTGTCAAATCAAATTCTTGTAATTCAAAGCCAAAATGGTTTGCTACTTCAATGGCTCCTTGTTTATCTTCTTCTTTGCTATGGCATGGTAACCAAATACCTGTTACGTTTTCTTGGCCTAAAGCTTTTGTAAATAAACCAGCTACAACTCCTGAATCTTTTCCTCCAGAGATACCTATTACGGCTCCTTTTAAATTATTCTTTTTATAATAATCTCTTATGAATTCGATTATTTCATTAGTTACTTTTTCAACATTAAAATCCATATTATTATCTCCTTTTTTTATCTCTAATTAATTCTCTTGCTTTTTTGATTGTATCAATTTTAAAGTTAACATAGTCTTCTGTTCCATCTACGAAGTATTCATGTGGGTTCATTGTTCTTTTTACTTCTGGATAAATAGTTTTCATTTGTTCATCGCAATATTTTTGTTTTTCCTTAATATCTGGATCATTATATACTAATTTACCATTTATAAATATTGGTTGTTGTAATTCTTTTAATTCGAAATTAGAAATGGTCGTTTTATTTAAATAATCGATTGGTGATACGATTATTAGGTTATCTTTAGATATCTTTTCATTTCTTCTTGTCATAATATCAGCAATTGCAAAACCTGTATCTTTATCATATGCTCTATATAATTTTTTATAATCTGGATTAATAATTTTAATTGGATCATTACTTACTTTTATTTTTGGTACCCATACTCCATTTTCTTTTAGTGCTACTTCTTTATATACGCAGCCAACATTACCAACTGGTTTTGAAATATTATCTCCGACTCCTAGGCTATCGAACTCGGCTCCTTGTTGTATTAATGATTCAATTGTTTCAGCCTTTAATCCATTACTTAAGCATATTTTAGCTTGTGGATATCCAGCGGCATTTAACATTTTTCTGGCTTCTTTTGATAAGTATGCTAGGTCTCCAGAATCGATACGTATTCCAATATTATTTATATTCATTCCTTTTTCTTTCATATAATCAAATGTTTTTATAGCATTTGGAATACCACTTCTTAAGGTATCTATTGTGTCTACCAATAATAGGCAATTATTTGGATAAATTTTGGCATATGCGATAAATGATTCTAATTCGCTTGGAAATGATTCTACCCAACTATGAGCCATTGTTCCCATTGCTTTTATATTTAGCATGTCTGCAACCATAACATTACTTGTACCTACGCATCCAGCCATGATTCCATAAATTGATGAATCAATAGCAGCCTCAAGTCCATCAGCACGTCTTGCACCAAATTCCATAACTCCAACTTTTTTCCTTGGCATATCATATACATCTACACCATTCGGTGTAGCTTCAATTATTCTTCTTGCTCCAGTTGAATGTGATATAGCTCCGTTTACGATGGCTAATATGGCTGTTTCAATTGTTTGGACTTCATTTAATGGAGCTTTAACTGTTATGATTGGTTCGTTTGGAAATATTGGTGTTCCATCAGGAATAGCATATATATCACCAGTGAATTTAAAGTTTTTTAAACTATCTATAAATTCTTGGGGATAGTTATTTCTTTTAAAATAGTCTAGAGCCTTTTCATCATATTTTAAATTTTCTATATATGGAATGATTTGATCTAAACCTGCCATAATAGCATATCCACCGTTGTTAGGAACTTTTCTAAAGAAGACATCAAATACGGCTTCTTCTTTATCTTTATTTGTCTGTAAATACCCATTAGCCATTGTATATTCATATTCATCTGTTAATAGTGTATAGTTTCTTGGTAATCTTTCATAGCCATTATATATTTTCATATTATTTCCTCCTTAGCACTTTTATTCCATTTGCTTGCATTCTTTCTAGTGCTGTGTTTGTTACTTCATTAGCATTATGTCCTGGCGCATCAAATGTATCAATAGCATCAGCATGAACACATACTTCTGTTTCTTTATTATGTTGATCTAAGAATGTTCTTAGACCAATTGCTCCGTTTTCTACGCATACTTCAGATAGGCATCCCATTAATCTTAGTCTTTCCAAATTATTAAGTTTTAGTATATCTTCTATAAAATTTGGAGCATACATTAAGTTAGTACTATTTTTTAAGTATTCTAGTGCATATTCTTCATAATATTTTAATTCGTCAATTACTTCAGTTTCTTTTGTACCCTCAATGCAATGTGGTCCATATGTTTTAAATTCTATAGCATTTTCTGGATGAGAGTCTCTAATAAATACTATTCCAGTATCTTTACTTTCTAGGGCTTCATTTAATAATTCTTGCTGTCTTGGTACTACCCTCATAATGTTTGGAGCAGCTAGAGCACCTTCTTTTACAAATCCATTTACCATGTCAATACATATTAGTAATTCTCTTGCATCTTTTAAAAATGCGATATTGTTTTTTCTTGTTTTCATTTCTATCTTTCCTTTCTTTTTAACACTTTGTTAATAACAGAATGTGTAAACAAGAGCAAGATAACTTGCTTTGTTATTAACATTTTATTAAAAACAGATTAATTTGTCAAGCATTTTTTTAAATTTTTTTATCTTTTTGATAATTCTACTACTTTTTTCCATAGTAATGGACCTACGATTCCGTTGATATCAAAACCGTAATCTTGTTGTATTTTTTTTACTGATTTTTCTGTTAGTTCATCAAATATTCCATTTACTCTAACCCCTGGTATAGATTTGTCATAACGGCATATTGTTAATAAATATTTTTGAAATCTTTTTACATCATTACCGGTCATACCTCTTGTTAGGAAATAGTCCGGGTATAAGTCATTTACGTATTCTTGATATTCTTTGGGAAATGATTTTAGGATATTTCTATAGGCGTTTTTTAATACTGTCCAATCTTTGTATGTAAATATTCCGGTTACTGGAAGATTGTATTTTTCTTGGAAAGCTTTTACCATGGTAATAGTATTATTGTTATAGATAGAATTTGTTGGTAATCTAGGAATATCATTATCTAAGAATGCTAAGGCATCTAGGAAGTAATGAATATATTCTACTTCAATTCCAGTATCACCATATTTTAGTTCGTCTGTATATAGGAATGTTGCTTCTTCTTTAGTTAGTCCTTCTGAATACAAATCCGATAGTTTTTTGACACTGGTATAGATATATTTAATTTTATACCATGTAGCTTTATCTACGACACCTGTTATGGGTAATGAAAATATTTCTTGAAATTTTTTAACGGCATTTACTAGTTCTTCATTATATATACCTAGAGTATCTGTTATTTCTGGGATAGCCGGATAGTTTT
>JAEEGL015213575.1_pt1 | contig 18255 bp, 22 predicted proteins | sample 9134231 | NCBI WGS metagenome assembly JAEEGL01 (sample SAMN16246548, study PRJNA631951) | gut metagenome | biome: gut microbiome; feature: rumen; material: fiber-attached | host: Bos | place: Iran: Karaj | collected 2018-10 | reverse complement strand
TTCATTTAATCACCTCCTAAATATATGCGCCTAGTATGATAATTAAAAGTATAAATAATACTAAAACTATTGCTGCACCTGATACACCAGAATTACAACACATATATAACACCCTCCTTTTTATCTTTTCAAAGTATTTTATGAGAAAAATTAAAATATGTGAGTAATTATGTTGAAATTTAAATTCTAATTTGTTAAAATAATATATGTATGATGATTGCATCGTATTAAGATAGAAAGGAGAGTCTTTGAATGGCAGAAAAGACTACAAAAAAGAATACAAAAGGAACTAAAAAAGTAGTTGAAAAGAAAACTACAAAGAAAGTTGCTACTAAAAAAACTGCTCCTAAAAAAATAGAAACAGAAGTAACAGTAAAAAAAGAAGTAGTAAAAGAGGCAAAAGTAGTAACTCCTAAAGAAACAAAAAAGGAAGGAAAAGTTAAAGAAGTTTTTGAAAAGATTATGGCTAATAGACCATTTGCTATAACACTTTGCATAAGTATTATACTTGCTATTGCTTTAGTATGTACATTATGCTATAAGAGAATTCCAAAAACTAAAGATGGTAAACAAGTTCTTGCATCTGTTAAAGGTAAAACTTTTACAGCTGATGATCTATACATCGAATTAAAAGATGAATACGGAACTGAAACATTAATCAATATGATTGATAACTATATTACTAGTAAAGAAGTTAAATTTACTAAAGAAAACGAAGAATACATTCAAGATATAGTTGATAGTTGGAAAGCTCAAGCAGAAAGCTATGGTATGAGTTTACCTGATTTAATTGCTAACTATGGTTTAAGAATAGAAGATGAAAAAGATTTCTATGATTATTTAAAGAAAAACTATAGTATTAACTTAGCTGTTGAAAAATTTATTGGTGATCAAGCTTCTGAAAAAGATTTAAAAGAATATTATGAAAATAATTATTCTGATACATATGTTGTAAGACATATATTAATAGAAGTTAATGATGATACTAGTGAATCTGAGGCTTTAGAAAAAGCTAATGATCTTATAGACACATTAAATGATACTAAGAAAGATGATCTTGAAGATAAATTTATTGAACTTGCTAAATATAACTCTGATGATACAGGTTCATCTAATGATGGTGGTTTAATAAATGATGTTACTAAAAAATCTGTTGTTTCAGAATTCTTTGAAGCTTCTAGTAAATTAAAAGATGGTGAATATACTAAAGAACCTGTTAAATCTTCATATGGATATCATGTAATTTATAAGGTTAGTACTACTCCACTTAAAGAATTCAAAAAGATGAAAGATGAAGTTAAATCTGCATACGCTAAAGAATTGTTAAATTCAGACGCATCATTACAAGTTAAAAAATGGGATGAATTAAGAAAATCTTATAAATTAAATATTGTTGATGATAAAGTTAAAAGTTATTATGAAGAAACAATAGAAAAAGCAACAAAAACAGAAGAATAATTATTCTTCTGTTTTATTTTGTAATAATATATTTATTTCTTCTATAGAAAATCCTTTACTATAAAGTTTTTGTTTGACTTTTGTATATAATTCATTACCACTATATTTTTTACATAATTTATTATATATTTTTGTATATTCCTTCTCTATTATATTATCATCTATAGTAATATTACTTTCTATTATAGATAAGGCTTTTTCTTTAGAGTATCCAAGCATTACTATCTCATTTAGTATTCTATTTTTTAATTCATTTTTAGAATACTTTTTATTTGCCTTAATTCTTTTTAAAATTATTTTTTCTAATCTTTCATCCATAACAGAACTATCTATTTTAGATAATTCTTCTTCTATCAAATCTATTGGAATATCTTGTTTCAATAAATTATCTTTTATTTTATATATACCGTTTTTACTTAAATATATTTGATCATTTATATATGCCCTAGTATAGTTTTTATCATTTATTAAATTAATACTCTTTAATTTAGATATTATTGCATTAATATCTATATCATATTTAGATAAATATAATCTTATCTCTTTTTCACTTCTTAGTTTTTTCATTATATATTTTACTGTTTTATTATATACTTCGTAGAATAAAGTGTCTTTAATAATCTTTCTATAAACTTTAGCATCTATAGTTTTCTTATAAAGTAGATTATTTTCTATTATCACATTATCATAAGTAATAATATTCTCGTTATCTATTAGTATTTTATATTTATTATCTTTAAGTTTAGTTATTTTATTTATATTCATTTTAACACCTAAAAAAATTATAACAAAAAGGATATTAATAATCAATATCCTCTTTATTGTTCTTCATATCAAGTGTAGCTTCATTTACTGCATCATCAATAGTTTTAATTGCATCATTAATAATACTATAACCGCTAGCTGCACCAAATCCATGAGATAAATTCTTTAATTCTTTTCCTAACCTTCTTAAGTAAGAAATTATTTGTTTTTCATTATAACCTACCATATATATTAAGAACTCATTACCATCTGTACGTATTATTTCACTATTTTGTAATTGATTTATTATTAATATATTAGCTGCTTCTGTTATAACTTTATCTCCTTCTTCTCTACCATAATTATCATTAATATACGCAATATTATTTAAATCTATAATTATTATAGCTTGTGGATATACTTCTGATTCATCCCAAGATTCTATTTTACTATTTAAATAAGCTCTATTTTTTAGTGATGTAAGTTGATCTATATATTTAATTTTTTCTTCTTTAGTAAGATTATCTTTTTTACTAGTTCTAATAGTCTTTAATACTACTTTAAAATGTGTATAGAAATCAAGTACTACATAAATTGTTAAAATTAATATTATTACTATAAGTATAAATATTGTATTTGTATTTTCATATGCGATATCTTCATAATTATTATATACTAAAGCATCTATGTGAAAATAATTTAAATAAAAATCAAACAAATCTTCAAATATTTTATTACTTTCTGTATCATTAATTACATAATTATATTTATCATCTATATCAAATAAATAGTTGATTTTACAATCCCTAAAACTAGTAGATTTATAATAATTATAATTTTCAATATCTAATATTGTTATATCATTAGAGCCAAAATCTTTTGCCATATCACCCATATTATTATATGATTTAATTTTAGCTCCATATTTGTTTAAAAATGCTTCTATTGAAGTGTTTTTTATAGTAGATACTTTTTTACCTTTTAATGAGTATGTACTATTAATTGTATCTTTATTCTTTAATCCTGATACTACAACTAAACGTTTATCAAATACTCCTACAGTATTATAGACTTCATTTTCATATTTATCACTTAAATTTAAAATGAAATCTATTTTTCTAGAATTAAAATTTTCAAGTAATTTATTCATACTATTATATTGTGTATATGTTATTGATAAACCTGAAAAATCGTGAAAATTCTTAAGTACTAAACCACTCATACCAGAAATTTCTGATTTATCAAGATAGTTATATATACCATAGTTAATAAATCCATAAGAATAATTTTTACTCTTTAATTGTTTTTGATCTGCATCAGATATTTGCTTTAAATTAAAGTATAATTCCAATAATTCTTCATTAAAACTCTTATTATATTCAGTATCCATCCACTTATTATATTTTTTAATTAGAATACTATTTAAAGTTGAATTTCCTTGCGCCCTTATTACAACATATCTTACAATATCATTAAAATAATAAGATACCTTATAATCAGACGAAATTATTTCTTTTGTTAATAAGTTTTTAAGTATGATTATAGAATCAACTGGTTTAATATTCTTTTCACTCATCTCCATAGCATTCTTTAAATCTGCATATGTTTCATAATCAACTAATTCAATTTTAGTTAAATCAAAATATTTTTCCATCAACTCTCTATCAGCTTTAAGTACACCGATTCTTAATTGTGGAAGTTGAGATAATGTACTATATGTAACATCACTCTTTGATATTAAAACCATATAATCTGTTAATAAAACCATATCATTTTCAGTAGGTTTATCTACTATTTTCATACTATAATCATAGTTTATTTCATCATCTAATTTAAATGATACTGTATTAAAATTAAGTGCTAATTCTTTTGATACATAATCTATGTAATCATAGAATATACCTGCTCCATCATTACTTACAACAGGAATATCATTAATTACAGCCATGTCTATAACATTTTGTTTATTAGATTCAACCCATTTATTCTCATTTAAATCTAATGCATTTTTATCTTTACTATCTAAAAATATAAATACTACTATGCCTATTATAATAGCAACTATAAAAAGTGTTATTAGTATTATTTTTCGCTTTCTATTATTTTGTTTCATAATTCACCTACCATGAGAATTCAGTTTTAGATCTATGTTTATACCCTATTTGTGGATATATCTCGCTTTCTTCATTATCACTTGTTACAAATACTTCTAAATCAAAAAACTCTCTATTTTCTTCAGATAATTTTTCTACTATAGAATTACTAACTTCTTTGACTACATCTAAACCTGCATCTTCTTTTAGATTAACTCTTATTTTTATTATTCTTGATTTAGTATTTTTATTAGATTCAGTATACACATTAACTGTATCTATTTCATTTAATTTATTAAACTCTTCTTTTATTCCATTTATCTCGTCAACAGTTATCTTGTATTCATCAAGGCCTTCATATCTTTTACTTTCTACACTAGCAAAAATATTTTTGTATACAATATAACCAAAAAGTGAGACAACTGCTAAAGCTAAAACTACAACTGTAACTATTATCATAGCACTACTGCCATTACTTTTCTTCTTTTTCTTCATAATCCACCTCTAAATTAAACAAGAAGACTATTTCTCTTCTTGTTCTAGTTTATTTATTATTTGTTTCATAACTTGTATTGTTTTTTCTTTAACTATACATGCTGATTTTTCTACTACAGGTGTTCCTTTTTCAATTGCAATTTTAACCAAATCTTCAAGTTTTCCTTTAATTACTTCTGTTTTCTCTTTTGCAATTTTAAGTGCTTTTTCCTTATCTAAATCAGCAATACCATCTTTAATTTCTTTTACTTTCTTTTCAATATCACTTACAAGTTCTTTTGAATCAATACTTTTAGCTTTAACAACTAAATCATTTATTTTGTTTTTTAATTCTTCTCTATTTTCTTTACCTGTTTTCTTAGAAAGTAACATTCCAACTCCTACGCCAATACCTGCGCCTAGTAAAAATCTTCTAAAACCTCTTTTACTCATCTGTATCAGTTCCTTTCTCTTTTTTAAAGATATTTAAAATACTAGATACTATACTAAGTAGTTTACTACTTATAGTAGTTGCAAAATCACTTGTCACATCAATTATATCAAATGTACTATCTAATTTGCTTAATTTGGTATTAATATCATCTACCATAGTATCTACTTTTTTAAGTGTCTTTATTAATTTTATTCCTAATATGATTAAAACTATTACTAAAACAATTAATGCTAAATACAATAATACAACTAATAGATCATTTAATTCTATAGTCATTATTCCTCTCCATCCTTATATAATGTTGAATCAATAAAATTTAACAAATCATCTTCATCTTCTTCAATTTTTTTGCTTCTTGTTTTTTTTGGTTCTTCTACCACTTCTTCTTCTGGTTCATATTTTTCTTTTTTAATTAATAATTCATCTAATTCTTTACTAATATCATCAGTTAAATTAGATAATACACTGTCATCTATTTCACTTACTTCACTTTTATCTTCATTTCCATCTTTTTTAAATAAAATAGAATTTGTACCAAATAAAGTATTTTCTAATTCATCTTCAAGTGTTCCATAAGCTTTATTTCTTACTGTATCTATAGGATTTAATTCTGGTTCTTTAACTTCATTTCTTGATACTATATCTTCTTTGTGATAATTCTTATCTAATATTCCATATACTGGAGAAATAATTGGTGTTGGCTTAAATATTCTTTTTTCTTCAACAACTGTTTCTCTTTCTATCTTTTTACCATATGGTTCCTCAGTTGTTATTGTTTCTTTTGTATATACTGATCTAGTATATACTGGTTGTTCAACTTTTGGTTCTACCTTTTTCTCTTCTTTTACACCAAAATCTAAATCTTTAAAATCCTTATCATCAAAGAATATAGGTCTAGTTTCTTCTTTTTCTTCATCTTTATAAATATCATCTATATCTTCAATTTTTTCTATTTCTTCTGTTTTTTCAAATCCCTCAAATTCTTGAGTTGTTTCATCTACAAATACAGGTTTGTGTTCTTCTTTTGGCTCTTCAAAAGAAACCTTAGTTGTTTCTCTTTTAATTTGTTCAACTTTTACATCATCATCTTCTACTTCTTCAGTAAACATATTTTTTACTTTTTCAAAAAATCCCATAGTTTCACCTTATCCTTCTTTAAGTTCATTTTCTTTTTCTAATACAAATTTTTCACTAGTACTTGTATTATCATATTCTTTAAGTTTTCCTGTCTTGTTTGTAAAATAATCTTCTTCTAGCATTAATTCTACTATATCTTCATTGTATTTTATTGTAGATAAAATGTATGACGCATTTAATACTGCGTTATTCAAATTTTCTTCATTAACAACAGCTTCTATTTTAGCATAATTATATACAAATGTTAAATAATACATATTTTTTTCTTCTACAATATCTAAATATCCACTTTTTTTAAATCCATCTTTAGTATTAAATACTTTAGAATAATATGCTTCTTTATTTTCACTATAATTATTTGACGTTTTATAGTAATAACTGATCGCATCTACATATAAATAATAATATGTACCATTACTATATAAAACATCGTTTAATCCATCACTTTCAATATATGTTACATCGCTTGGTAGATAATATTTATATCCTTGACCTACTTGATTAAACAATTTATTATCTTTTGTAAGTATTACATTAAGTATATTATCAATACTACTAGTGTCTATTCTAACTACAGAACAACCTGTAAATAATAAAAGTGCTACTAATATTAATATTATTTTTTTCATTGCACACCATCCTTTAATATTATATCAAAGTTTTCTCTTTTTTTCCATAGTTTAACAACTATTATAGTAAAGTATACACTATTTGAACACTTCTATTTTATATATTGGCATGCCTTTATCGTGAAATTTCTTTTCATACTCTGTTTGTACATTATCTTTTATATCATCATTATACATATCTAAACTAATATTTTTTATTTTATAGCCATAATCAGTTAAAGAAATGATAGAGTATTCAAATAACTTTCTATTATCTGTTTTCATTACTATATGTTTACTACCTTTAAATACATTATCGTATCTTTTTAAAAATGCTTCACTAGTTAATCTTCTATGTTCATGTCTATTTTTAGGCCATGGATCAGAGAAATTTAAATATATAGTATCTATTTCTTTATTAAATACTTCTTCAATTTCTAAAGCATCCATTCTAATTAGTTTTAAATTGGGAATTTCTATATCTAATTTTTCTATAGCTCGTACTATGACACTATCATATTTTTCTATACCTATAAAATTAATATCTGGATATTTTAGAGCCATCCCTATTATAAAATTCCCTTTACCCATTCCTATTTCTATATGTATTGGATTATTATTATTAAATATACTTTTATAATTACCTTTTAAATCTTTATAATTTTTTATAATATAATCAGATTGTTCAATTATTTTGCTTGCGCCTCTTACATTCCTAAGTCTCACGAGTATCACCACTTAAATTATAACATATTTTCTTTTTTTCGCATATAATTTGATAGGAGGTAATATGAAAGATAAAAGAAATTGTAATCAAGCATATCCAATGTATGGAATGCCACCAATGATGATGCCACAAATGCCAATACCTAATACATATCAAAATACATACGATATAAATACTATTGATCAAAGATTAAACATGCTTGATGAAAGAGTTAGTAGATTAGAAAAACTAGTTTTAAATAATAACAATACCGCTAGTAATTACAACAAATATAATAATGATAACTATTATATGGTATAAAACCAATAACTCTTGGTAATATAATACTAGGAGGAATACTATGGATATTAGAGAACATATTATAAGTAATTTTAAAAACTCTACTACTGAAGAAATAAAAGAATCAATTATAGAAGCAATTAATGAATCTGATGAAATAACACTACCAGGATTAGGAGTTTTATTTGAAATACTATGGAAAAATTTCAAAGATAAAGATGAACTAGTTAAAGCAATAAAAAAAGGACTATAAGTCCTTTTAAAATTGTATTTTTTCTTCTATATACGCTTTTACTTCATCAAGTGGTAAAGTTATTTGTTTCATAGTATCCCTATCTCTTATTGTTACTGTATTATTATTTAATGTTTCATCATCAACAGTTATACAGAAAGGTGTACCAATAACATCTTCTCTTCTATAACGTTTACCAATATTAGCAGTATCATCATATGCACACATAAAGTATTTAGAAAGTTCATTATATACTTCAAGTGCTTTTTCACTATGATTTTTCTTAATAAGTGGTAGTATTGCAGCTTTATATGGAGCGATTGCTGGAATAAAGTGCATAACTTCTCTTGTTGTTCCATCTTCCAAAGTTTCTTCTTCATATGCTTCACACATAAGCGCTAAAGTTAATCTATCTGCACCTATAGAATATTCAATTATTGTTGGTATAAATTTTTCATTAGTATCTGGATCTAAATATTCAAGTGGTTTACCACTAAATTCACTATGTCTAGATAAATCCCAAGTACCTCTATGATGTATACCATTTAATTCTTCCCATCCTATTGGAAATTTATATTGAATATCACATGCTGCTTTAGCATAATGAGCAAGTTTATCATGATCATGGTATCTTAATTTTTCTGGATTAAGTCCCATATCTTTTACAAATTCTAAAGCTCTAGCTTTATAATCAGCAAATATATCCATAGAGTTTTCATCTTTACAGAATTTTTGTAATTCCATTTGTTCAAATTCAATAGTTCTAAATAAGAAATTACCTGGAGTTATTTCATTTCTAAAACTTTTACCTACTTGAGCAATTGCAAAAGGTATTTTAGCACGCATTGCTCTTTGTACATTTAAGAAGTTAACATATTCACCTTGACATGTCTCAGGACGTAAATATACAGTATCTTTAGCACCATCTACAGTACCACGACTTGTTTCAAACATTAATTTAAATTGTTTAATTTCTGACCAATCAAATCCTCCACAATGTGGACAAGTAATATGATTATCACTTATATATTTTTCCATTTCTTCATTAGTCATACCTTCAGCAGCTACAGTACCTTTAGAGTATTCTTCTATCATGTTGTCTGCTCTAAATCTTTGCTTACATTTTTTACAATCCATTTTTGGGTCACTAAATGATTGAACATGTCCAGATGCTTCCCAAGTTCTAGGATTCATTAAGATTGCTGCATCTACACCATATGTATCTTTATCTTCTTGAACAAATCTTTTCCACCAACATTTTTTTACATTATTTTTTAACTCCACACCTACTGGACCAAAATCCCAAGTATTTGCAAATCCATTATAGATATCACTTCCTGGAAATACAAATCCATATTGCTTACAAAAGTTTACTAATTTTTCCATTTCCATAAATATTCCTCCTTATAAATAAAAAACTTCTAGATTTGTAAGGGTCCATAGGACTGTTCCACCTTACTTATTCTAGAAGAATCTCTCATTAGTATATTACTCCGGTTTTCCACGCCATCATCGCATTGATTAATAATATTATAATACGTTTTTTTATATTGTCAAGACTATTCGCATCTAGCTTGTCCAGGTTTTTCACCTTCAACATATGTTTTATCGAGCATATTACATGAAGATTTAGTAATTGAATCTTGTAAATAACCACCAAGTAATTTAACAAGACTAACTACAATAACACTAATAACAGCAATTATAAGTAAATATTCTACCAAAGCTTGACCTCTATTATTAATACCCTTCATATTTATCCTCCATTACTATAATAATTTTATAACTTTTTTACTCTTTTGTCAATAAAAACAACTCTACTGAGTTGTTTACTTATAAAATTCTTTTTTCTTTTATTTCTTCAAGTTCAAGAAGAACTTGAGTATGTCTTTTATTTAAATCATCTTGTTCTTTTTCTATTTGTTTTAAAAGTTTCTTTAAAAATTCATATCTATCTTCCAATGTTGTATCACTTGCAATATAATTTTCATTATATCCACACGCTTCTATAAGTTTTGCAATTTCCTCTCTCTTAGGACTATCAAGATTAAGTTTTTTTGTTAATGTCGACTTAAATGCTACTATTAAATGCCTTAAAGTAATTGCCTCACCATTTTCAACAACTATATTATTTTTAATAAAATTATAAGTGGATGATGTTAAGCACATATTGGATATAGGAGTTTTTAAATCGATTGGCTTATTTGCGTCACAATACTCTAATTGAGCGTTACGCATTGCTTTAGTTATTATCTTATTTCTTATTTTTCTTACCCTATCAGCGAAAGCATCATAAGTATTATTCCAATCTATTTCTATAAGTTTGTAATAAGCTCTAATTATATTTAATTCTTCTGAAGTAATATCAACTTCTTTATTAAAGTCACTAACACCTATTGATAAATCCAATAGCATTTTAGCAAACTTATTTAATTCAATTATTGTAAAATTATTAAATTTTCTTAAACTTTCAGCTTTATTTACATCTGAGATGTTTTTTAACTCTTTTAAGTAAACTCTAGTTAAATCGCTGATAATCTCTATATTCTCCATAGATCCCCTCTTATTTCTATATATTTTTTCCACAACAAGCAATTATTATACATTATTTATCAATTCTGTCAAATTATGTTATAATTTATATGGTGATGGTATGAATATAAAATACTGCAATACATTTATATCTAGGTTGAAAGGTTTTATGTTTAAAAAAAATTTTGATTATGCATTGTGTTTTCCTAAGTGCAACAGTATTCATACATTCTTTATGAGAAAGCCTATAGATGTATATATGACTGATAAAGATTATAACATTTTATATATAAAAAAGAATATGAAACCATGGAGAATCATATTACCAAAAAAGGGAGTTTATTATACATTTGAATTTCCAATAAATAAAGTTGATTATAAAGAAAAAGTAAAAGTTTAACTTTTACTTTTTTTATTAAAATAATCCGTTATATGATGTACATTTACCAGATTTTGTACTGAATCTTGCAGTCATAGATCCACGATCTTTACTATACCATTCATAAGTAAGAGTATCTTTATCTTTCTTTGTAAGTGTTCCTTCTACTCCACCTAAAATTTTAACTACATCGGCATATTTTAGACCATTTGCACTATTGATAGCTTTCATTTCAGTTTTAACATTAGAAAAATCTATTGTTTTAGTTTTAATCATACTTGTTGGGAATATAGCTTCTATACTTAAAGTATTTAAATTCTCATTATGTCTTATTTCAATAGCTGTATCATCTGTTAAACTCCATTTGTATACTTTCCATTGATATACACTTGATTCTTCAGATTGACTTGTAACTTCACCTTCAAAGCCTATAAGCTTATTAACATCAGCAATTGTTCCTTCAGCATTTATTTTTTCAACACATTCAAATACTTCACAATTACCTTTAGATTTTGAACCACTTTCTTTAGTTCCTCCACATCCAGTTATTAATGTTAACATCATGATTAAACATAAAACACTTATAATTTTTTTCATTTTATCTGTATCCTTTCCATTATCATATTAACATATATAAAATACTAAATCAATATTTACTCTATTTTTTATTCAATATACGTGCCATCTTTACACCTGAACAAGATGCCATCATAAGCCCAGTAGTAAGACCACCGCCATCTCCAATTGAGTATAACCCTTTTATACTAGTTTGAAAGTTTTCATCAAGTACTACTTCATTACTATAGAATTTAATTTCAGGTCCATATAGTAAATTAGCTGGATCAGCAAATCCCTCTACTACTTGATCAACATCTTTTATGAATTGGATTATATCTGTCATAGTACGATATCCAAGACCATATGTTAAATCTCCTGGTACTGCACTTTTAAGTGTTGGTTGTACTGGATTATTAACTAAATCTTCTTCCCAAGTTCTACGTCCTCTAAATATATCTCCAAGTCTTTGTACCATTATCGCATTACCACCTAAACTATTTAAATTACGTGCGACATTCTCACCATATTCAATTGGTTTATCAAATGGATATGTGAAGTGATGTGAAACTAAGATTGCAAGATTAGTATTAGTACTCTTTTTATCTTTATATGAATGTCCATTTACAAGAGTTAATCCATTATCATATACTTCTGCAGATACGAAACCTGAAGGGTTTTGACAGAATGTTCTAACTTTATCGCCATATGGGAATGGTTTTCCTATGAATTTTCCTTCATACATTAATTCATTAATCTTTTCCATAGTTTTATCTGGAAGTTCATAACGTATACCAATATCAATAATACCTATTTTAGTTTCAATATTGTGTTCATGACATAAATCACTTAACCAAGAAGCACCTTTTCTACCTACTGCAAGTACCACTTTATCAGAATATATTTCTAAATCTTCATTTTCTCTTATCTTATGTACTTTAACGCCTTTAACAGAATCCTTATCTACTATAATATCTTTTACTTCTGTTTCAAATAACATATCTACATTATTTTCTTTTAAATATTCTTCTATCTTAGTATAAAGAATATGTGCTTTTTCAGTACCTAAATGTCTTATTGGATAAGATACTAAATTTAAATTATGATGACTTGCTTTTTCTTGTAGTTTTTTTATTTCTTCCATATGTTTAGTACCGTGAAGTTCAGTATCTGCACCAAACTTTAGATATACATTATCAGTATATGTAAGTAAATCATATATTTCATCACTACTCATATACTTTTTAAAATATCCACCATCATTACCACCTAAATAGATATTACCATCTTTGTCTTTAGTAGATAAGTGATAAGAATTTAGTTTACCATCAGAGAATGCTCCTGCCCCACTAAAACCACATGTAATATTACAATAAGGCTTACAGTTCATACACTTACCTGTTTTCTCTATTGGACAAACTCTTTTTTCTACTGGTTTTCCTTGATCTATTAATAAAACTTTCATACTTGATTTAAGTTGTATTAATTCGTATGCAAGAAATGCTGCAGATGGACCTGCTCCAACTACTATTAAATCGTACTTCATATTATCACCAAAAATATTATATCAAATATACAAATTAAAAATCAATAAAAAAGCCATACGGCTTTTATATTTTTAAGTATTTTTTAACAGCTCTAAGTGAACCAAACATGCCTACTATCATACCAATACCAATAAGAAGTAATGATACTAAATATACAAATGGTGTTGGCTCAATTAGTTTTATAAATTGAGTAAATAAATATCCATGGAAGTGATCATATACTGTGTTATATCCATATATAGTAAGTATAATTGGTATTATACTACCAAGTATTCCTAATATTAAACCTTCAAATATAAATGGTAATTTGATGTTAATATTAGATGCACCTACTAAACGCATTATTTCTATTTCTTTCTTTCTTGACATAATAGTTATTTTAATAGTATTAGCTATTAAGAATGCAGTTACAAGTATAAGTGCAAATACTATGAACATAGACGCTTTTCTTACTGTTTTAAATACAGATACTAATTGTTCTACCATTCCTTCTCCGTATTTAACTACATCTACGCCATCTAAATCTGATATTTCTTTAGCAGTTTTACCTATTAAATTAATATCTACTACTTTTACTTGAATAGTATTTTGAATTGGACTTTCTTCTCTAGTCCAATCTTTCATAACGTTTTTAAATATTTCGGATGAATCCATCATATCTTTTGTTATTTCCATTTTATCAACAAATTGAACATTTAAACATTTACCTTTGCTATCTAAATCTCCACATTCAATATTTTCAAGTGAAAGTATTTCATCATAAACATTTTTAATCTCATCATCTTCAATATCAAGATTTAAGAAGGCTACTATAGTAACATCTTTCTCTACTATCTCTGTGAAGTTATTAACATTAAATGATAATACTGTTGTTACCGCAACTACTATAAGTGTTATTGTAATACATGAGATAGATGCAAGTGAAAGCGAAAAGTTTCTAAATACGCTTTTAAATGAATCTCTTATATTACGTCCTAATATTCTAAATGCTTTCATTATTTATACTCACCTACCTTATAGTCTTTTACAATTCTACCTGAATCAAGTAAAACTGTACGTTTTTTTAATTTTTTAACTATATCAATATCATGAGTAACCATAATAATTGTAGTTCCAAGTTCATTGATAGCTTCTAGTACATCCATTATTTCCATACTAGTTTTTGGATCCAAGTTTCCTGTAGGTTCGTCACATATTAGTATTTTTGGGCCATTAACTATAGCACGAGCAATTGCAACTCTTTGTTGCTCACCACCTGATAATTGACTAGGATATTGTTTAGCAGAATTTTTAAGTCCTACTAAATCTAAAACTTTCATTACTTTAGCATGAATTTCACTTTTATGAAGTCCTAAAACTTCAAGAGCGAAAGCTACATTTTCATAAGCAGTAGCATTAGGAAGTAATTGATAATTTTGAAATACTACTCCTATTTTTCTTCTTAATTTATATACTTTTCTATTTCTTATTCTACCAACATCAAGACCACCAACAAGGATTTGTCCTTCACTTGGTTTTTCTTCTCTATAAAGCATTTTAATTAAAGTAGACTTACCACAACCAGTTTGTCCAATTACAAATACAAATTCTCCTTTTTGTATACTAAGATCCATATTGTAAATTGCAGTTGTTCCAGTCTTATAAGTTTTTCTTACATTTTTTAATTTTATTATATCCATAAAACACCTACTCTATTCCTTCGGATTGATAAACATCATTTATTAAAACTATTGCGTCTTTATCAATAGCAAGAATACCTTCTTTAGCTAAAAAGTATTCCTTAGTTGGTATTGCGCACATTATAACATGTTTTTTATTTCCAGTATATCCACCATGTCCATCTAAAACTGTAACGCCTCTATGTAATTCATTCATTAAGAAATCTTTCATTAATTCTTCTTGTTCAGTAATAATATAGAATGATTTAGATTCTGAAAGTCCAAGCAATACCTTATCATTTAAGATGGCTACTATATATACAACTATTATTGCATACATAACGTTTTCCCATGCGTATACTTCAGTACCTTTAGTAATAAAGAAGCCTGCACTTACTATTATTATAGAATTAATGATTCTCATTGCATCTCCTATAGACATTTTAAAGTATTTAGATAATATTTGAAAAATAATATCTCCACCGCCTGTAGAAAAACCATATTTAAATGTAAGTCCTGATCCAAGTCCATTTATTACTGCACCAAATAGTACAATAAGTAACATATTATCTACATTAAAATGCATATATGCGCCCATATCTTGTGTTAAATAAACAAAAACTGGATAAAGAATTGATCCTATTAATGAGTGCTTTGTAGTTTCCCATCCTAGAACAAAGAAACTTATAACAAGAAGTACTACATATGAGATTGCAATAAACAACGTCGTATCTATTCCAAACATTTTATATATAACAATTGAGATACCTGATACACCACCAGTAACTATACTGATAGGTTTAAAGAAAACATTAAAAGCAAGAGCTAAAAAGAAACTTCCAACTATTAAGAAGAAATACTTTTTGATTCTTCCTTTTCTATCTACAGTTTTTAAAATATTATTTATATCAACAATATCTTTCATTATTTTACCTCTTTCTTCAAATTATCATATATAAATAAATCTATATCTCCATCAAGTACTTTATCAACATTAACAACTTCTGTATTAGTTCTATGATCTTTTACAAGAGTATAAGGACACATAGTATATGTTCTAATTTGAGAACCAAAGTTAATATCACTATTTTCACCCTTTATACTTTTAAGTTCATTCTCTCTTCTTTCAACTTCTAAATTATATAGTTTATTTTTAAGTATGTTCATACATATTTCTTTATTTCTAATTTGACTTCTCTCATTTTGACAAGTAACAACTATTTTACTTGGAAAATGTGTTATACGAACAGCACTAGGTGTCGTGTTAACGCCTTGTCCACCATGTCCTGATGCGCAAAATGTATCAATACGTATATCTGCTTCATTAATTACTATATCTATATCAGTATCATTATAAATTGGAGTTATATCGATTGATGCGAAAGATGTATGTCTTCTTTTATTTGAATCAAACGGACTAATTCTAATTAATCTATGAACACCTTTTTCATTTTTTAGATATCCATAGCTATTTAATCCATGAATTATAAAAGATACACTTTTTATTCCAGCTTCATCACCATCTTGATAATCAAGTAGTTCGATTCTTTTATCATTTTTTTCGCACCATCTAGTATACATTCTATAAAGCATGCTTGCCCAATCACATGATTCAGTGCCACCTGCTCCTGGATGTATTTCTAATATACAATCACATTTATCATATGGGCCATTTAAAAGAAGTTCTAGTTCCACATGTTCTAAACTAACTCTTATTTCATCTATATCATTTTCTACTTCTTGTTGTAATTCAGTATCAGCATTATCTTTAATTAAATTCAATATATCTAAATTTGAATCAATTTTATTTTTTAATTCTTCTACTTTAGATAATCTGTTTTTTAAAGAATTCATCTCTTGAAGCATACTTTCAGCAGACTCTCTATCATCCCAAAAATCCACTCTGTTAGAATAAACTTCTAAGTCTTTTATTCTACTTTGCTTTGTTTCTGGGTCAAAGTGACCTCCATAGATCGTTTATCTTAGTACTAAATTCATTATATATATTAAATAGTTCATTTATCTGCATACTATCACCATTATAATTATATCAAAAATGTTTCTTTTTTGATAGTCTTTTTCTTTTCTTTTTATGCCTTAGTCTAATTATTAATATTGCAAGTATTATTAATATTACTGTAATGTATAGTTTAAAATTATAATACTTAATATCTATATCAAGGTATACATCATATGTATCAAGTACTTCATCGTTAAGATAGATACTTATTGTACCTAATTTATCACCCTTTTTTATTTTCTTAGTTATTAATTCTATACCTTCATATTTATATTCTATATCTTCTTTCTTAGTTGTTTTTAATAAGTATTTTTTTATATTTTTATTAGAATAAACATCGTAATGTTTTAACTTACTGTATTTAACCTTTATACTTACTAAGAAATCATCCTCATTTAAAATACTAATATATCCATAATTAGTATCATAATAATTATATATATCAATAGAATCTGTTATGTGATACGGATAATTAGTTGGAGCACCTAGAGTTATTAAAAGATAATTTACATCATTTAATGTTGATGTACTTGCTAAACATAAACCAGCATCGTCTGTATATCCAGTTTTAGCTCCTTTAATTATGCTTGTATTTATACCATAATCTCTTTCTTTATCTTTTACCGTTTTATTTATTTTTTTATCGATACTACTTATATAATAACTATCTGATTCAAATATAGTTTTAAATGTATCATTCTTTAAAGCATATATAAGAATTTGTGCCATATCATAAGCAGTAGAATAATTATCTATATTATCCATTCCTACTGGATTAGTAAAATGAGTATTTTTAACGCCTATTTTTTCAACTTCTTCATTCATTAAATCAACAAAGCTAGATATACTACCACTATTATCTATAGCAAGAGCTTGTGCAGCATCTGCTGCAGATGGAAGCATAAGTGCATAAAGTAAATCTTTTCTAGATATTTTAAGTCCATTATATAAACCTACTTTAGCATATCCATCAAGTCCATTTAACATACTCCATTTAATAGTAACTTTAGTATCTAAATCACTATTATTTTCAATATAAGTAATAGCTGTAACTATCTTAGTTAAAGATGCTACTCCTACTTTATCATAAGCATTTTTTTCATATATTATATTATTATCATTTAAATTATATAGTATCGCATTATTAGACTTAATATCTAAAGCATTTACGCTTATAAATAAAAAGAATATTGCTATACCTAGTATTATTTTCTTCATATTATCACTATTATTAATTATAACAAAAAAAAGATTGTTTAACAATCTTATAATTCTACATTGTGATATACATTTTGTACATCATCTACTGCATCTAATAAATCAAGTAATTTATTAAATATTTCTAAATCTTCACCAGT
>JAEEGL012957497.1_pt1 | contig 18255 bp, 16 predicted proteins | sample 9134231 | NCBI WGS metagenome assembly JAEEGL01 (sample SAMN16246548, study PRJNA631951) | gut metagenome | biome: gut microbiome; feature: rumen; material: fiber-attached | host: Bos | place: Iran: Karaj | collected 2018-10 | reverse complement strand
GTCGCTGCTGATTTCTACCTTTGTCGACTCAATATCGGGGCCGACTTCAAATACATAGATGTCGTTCCCCTCGCCGTCATAGACTGCCTCGCCCAGCCGGACGGTCACGACACCGCCTCCGCCAAGATTGAGGTCACCGGTAGAATCACTTGCATTGCTGGAATCCGGCAGGCCGAGGACAAGATCAGGGTCCTGGTTGTCCGGATCCTTTGTCCACGAATTCCCATGCTGGAAATCAATCACCTCCACCGCGAAGGCGCCAACCGGAACCGTGACCGAATTTCCATCCCGATCCGTAAAAGTGTAATAATCATCTGAAGCCTGCGTCCCCTTCGCGAGCACAGGATCTGTCGCTGTAATAAGAAATGCAGAAATCAAGATCAGAGTGAACAGTATTCTTTTCATTTGCTTATCTCTCCTTGTATTGCGGAACCTGCAATGGGTATCAGTCCTTTGCCTTCGGACTTCTGCGCTTTGGCTTCGGCAATAGAATATCCGGCATGTATCGCACCATGCTTTCCGAAACAGTGAACGGCAGATGTTCTTCTCTCAGGATATCACAAAAGAGATCCAGCGGTTTCCGATCCTTCATCAGCAGCTGGAATGTCACGCAGAACTTATCCGGCAAGGCATTCACTTCCAGCATCAGATTTCCGTCCGTAATTGTAAAGACGGACCGGATATGCTCCGCCATTCCGCCCCAGTCTGTTCTTCCGACATAACTGACCATATACGTATCCCTGGAATCGCTTCTATATATGCTGTGCTCCTGAGCGTATTTTTTCTTCGACTTCAGATCAGGCTGGCTGTCGATCCCTTTACGTGCCTCAGCGATTGGCTGAAACAGGAGGAACTTTCGGAGATAGAATTACTCTGAGGCAGCGCTTATCCGTCCGTCTCTTAGCTTCTTCTAAATCTTATACTGCATGAAATTCCCGTTTTTCACAAAGCCGAAATCCGTATACAGAAGAACTCCCATATCGGATGCCGTGATCTGGACGGTACCGCATCCAAAGGCTCTCGCTTCGCCGACCACTCTGGAAAGCAGCTCCTTCGCTATTCCTCTGCGGCGGTATTCCGGATCCGTAAACATACTGGACAAAAGCCCGATTTTCCCGCTCGGACATCCGAAATAAGGCGGTTTTTCCACAAAGGACATGCCGCTTGTTCCTACGATCCGGTCTCCGTCCACCGCAAGCCAGGAAACAAATGTGCCGTCAGCCATGTGCCGGTCGTAATAATCCTTAAGTGCCGGTACCAGATCGATGTCCTCTGTCGCGCCTTCTTCCCGCAGCTGCCTTATTCTCATCCGGATAAACGTGTCCAGTTCTTTTCCCGATAGTCTCCGATATTCTATCATGTCAGCCGTCATCCTCCCCATACAGCATATAGTCCTTATTCTCTACCACCATTGCGATAAGCCGGCCGCCTTTGCCGCAGCCGGCATCGATGCAGATGATCCCATGATCCGGCAGCGTGAGCATGGTTTCCTCCTGCAGGCGCACCACAGTCCCACGGGAATCATCGTCTCCTTCTCCGGCAGCTGATGGCCGGCGGGCACCGTCCCCGGCGAACCACGCAGGTTCCCGCAGCCCAATATGCCCTACGATAGTCAAAGGTCCTGCATACCGGTTTTCCTGTACTATTTCATGATCATGCATCAGCGTGTAATTGTCGTTCCATTCCGGAGGATCAATTTTGAGCCCCGCATGAACACACTGATAATCTTTTCCCTTGTAGTAGATTACAGAATGCTCCCGGATCCACAAAGACGCGTCTTCCATCCTCTCCCCGTGCCGTTCAAAGGACCGGACTGCCGCCCGGCGTCCTACGCGCTCCCACACCGCCCGAAGCTGCCGCGGCAGATTCTCCTGGACCAGATAATCTTCATGGTTTCCCCGAAGCAAAACGAAACGCTCTCCGAACTGCCCCTCCAGTTCCTTTACGATCTGCAGCACTTCCCAGGAATCGGGGCCGCGGTCAAAGAGATCCCCTAAAAACACCAGGCGGTCGGCGGCCGGATCGGGCTGTATTCTGTCCAGAAGCCGCTGCAGCGGTTTGCTGCAGCCATGAATATCGCCAATAATAATATCTCTCATTCCTCTGCAACAACCTTCCCATCCACAAGCCGGAGCGTGTAATCACAGATCTCCAGTGCCGCGCGGCGGTGTGTCACGATGATGCAGGTCTTGTCTCTCATCACTGAAATGTTTTCCAAAAGCCGCGCTTCTGTCTGCTCATCCAGCGCACTTGTCGCCTCATCAAGCAGCAGAATCGGCGCCCTGCTCAGAAGTGCCCGGGCTACTGCGACACGCTGGGCCTGCCCTTCCGAAAGGCCTACTCCCCGCTCACCAAGGACCGCATCCAGTCCGATTTCCTTAACCACATGTTCCAGACAGGCCGCATCAACAGCAGCCATGATTTCCTCATCCGTTGCGCTGTCCGTAAACATCGTCAGGTTATCCCGCAATGTACCCGAGAACAGTGCATTTCCCTGCGGCACATAGGCGAACAGCTTCCGTGTGCCGGAAGAAGCCGGCACCTCTGTCTCTCCTTTTCGAAACACCAGTTTGCCGGAGGTAGGCCGGTATATCCCCAGAAGAAGCTGGAACAGTGAAGTTTTTCCGCTGCCCGACAGGCCGGTCAGCGCCATGAAATCCCCTTTGTGAATCGTCCAGCTGATGCTCTGAAGCACTTCGTCCGCACTGTCATCATCATAATGGAAGGTAATATCTTCCATGCCTATCGAATCAAAATCCGTAAGGACGGTGCCGGTTTCTTCGTCCGGAAGCTTTGTCAGCTCCAGCAGCCGCTCCGCCGATGACGTTACTTCATAAACATTGCTTGCAATTTCGATCATATCGGTGATAGGCGTCTGGACCCGTCCGATCAGCTGAATCATCGCCGCAAGGGAACCATAGGTAAGATTCCCGCGGTAAATGCTTACGCAGCCCCACACCATGCAGAACAGCCAGGAGAGATCAAAGACCACTCCTACACTGTTATTCATCCGGGAATGGAAAATCCCCTGCCGGATCTGTTCCCGGCGCAGTTTTTCCTGATCAATCTCTAATCGCTTCTGTATGCGCCGTTCCGAGCTGCTTGCCTTGATGATGCGTATGTTTTCAAATGTTTCCTGCACCGAAGCGTGCAGAGATTCTTCCGCTTCCTGCATCCTTCTGTGCCGTTCCTTCATGGGTTTCCTGAAGAGAATGATCAGCAGCAGGCCCATTATTCCTCCCACAAGCATCAGAATCACGAAATGCCAGTCCATCAGGATAAGTATTGCTGCCGCGCCGAAAAAGCTGATCACTGTATTGATCAGGTTGGGAAGTGTGTTTATTGTTCCCATCCTGACTACCGTCATGTCAGAGAAGAAACGGCTTACCAGCTCACCGCTGTGATAGTTTGTCAGTTTTGTATAATCTTTCTTCAGGATCTCACTGACCATCATGCTCTGCATCGACTTCTGGAACATGAAGGCTGCATGATAACGCAGATAAGAGCTCAGCACGGACATTATGCGCAGCAGGATCAGCAGAATCCCCAGGAGGACCGCTGCTTTCCGTATGGCACTCAGGTCGGAGGAAACCGCGCCATCCACCAGGTTTTTTGTTATAACGGGAAAAACTACGGATAAAAGCGTCGACAGAAGGGTTACTGCACAGATGAGCAGCTCCCGGCCATGTATACATTCCGACCAGTGCAGGACTGCTGCCAGGCCGGGGCTGTGAAGAATGGAACGAAGCTTTCTAAGATACTCTTTCATCCGAACCACTCGCTCTCTTTCGTATTGCGGTATAAATCAACGTTCCCAGAAGAACACCGACAGTATTGCCGAGGATGTCGTCAAGTTCGAACAATCCCCGTCTCAGACAGAGCTGCGCCGTTTCTATGCCTGCGGACAGCAATATGCTGCTCAGGATCACATACCGGCGCTTCATATACAGCGGCGTCATCAGTCCGTACGGCAGCAGCATAAGATAGTTCAGCAGGATCTCAGGGATTAAATAGCTATTCTCCGCCGCAGCCCAATAGGACCAGAACAGAAACAGGCTGTACCTTGCCTCGTCATAAGGCATCCGGTTCACGATCGTTATGCTGAACACTGCGCACAGATAAAAAGCAAGCAGCGGGCAGACGCACTTCCGGAGCGTATTCCAGTCTTTCTTCCTTGCGGCGGCATAACAGGAAACCGTGACAATAACCAATACCGTCAGGATGCCCTTCCACGATGGATAATAATAATGTCCGATCAGATGCTCTATGACAATGCCCTCAATCCGCCTGTTCTTTCCGGTTATCCGTTACATTCTTCTGCGGCTCTTCCGCAGGAAAAACTGTTCTCTCCGACTCCGCGTTTTCCTCTTCAATCAGCGCATCCGTCAGCGCATTTCTCTCCCTGCCGAGCCGGTACTCCATCAGGAGCTTCCGGAATGTCTCCTTCCGCCGGAGGCCGAGGACCAGGTACCGCCCCAGCTGGTATAAACTCCCCACAAGCGGCAGCGGTTTATATCCGTATTTCTCACTCCAGTGCCATTCGCCGCGGGATTTCAGGAAGCGGTAGGCGCCTTTCAGCGTCCTGGTGCTTGTAAAGAAGCGGGCGCTGATATATCCGTCATGCCCAAGCTTTGTGGCGAAATTGCCCGAATTCATTACCGCGGACATGAGGCGCGCGCAGGTCTCCCTGTCCGCATTCCGGCACCATTCATGCTCCGGCAGGCCTAAATAGAGTTCGCACATTCTTGTGACGGCAGCAGCGAGCACTTCCATGTCCGTCCTGTCGACCATTGCCCTGAACTCCGGCCATTTCTGATCCGGAAGGCACTGGTTCACAAAGAGCATCCAGTCCAGTATCTGCCTGAGGCCGATGCCGCCTCTCAGGTGATAACGGATATGCTCCAGCAGAACAATGCCGTTCACAAGGTCCGGCAGGTAATGCGTCGGATTGATATTATCCACGATCAGGCGGTCGATCTTCTCCGCCCTCTCCGATCCGCCCGGAACAGCAAAGGACTGATGAACCTCAACTATAATACCATCCCGGATAAACTGGCGATGCCTGGATTCGGAGCACGGTATTTCCTCATAGCCGTTCTCAAGCAGTGCTTCACAGGCAGCACTGAAGTCTTCCATCCTGGTCATGATGTCGATGTCGCCCATCGCACGGTATTCCGGCCGGGGATAATACCGTCCCGCAGCGCTGCCCTTCAGGATCACATAGGGCACTGCCACCGGGAGTTCGGACTCCTGCTGCTTATATTTATAGTACTGCATTAACTGCTGCACTATTGCGTCTTTCCAGCGTGCGGCAAGCTCTTCCGGAAGATCCGCCGAAGACAGCAGGTCCGCCGGAAGCGCGACAAGCGTATGATCCCTGAGATCATTGAAAACGCCCTCATTCGCAGTCAGTTCTCCCGTTCCCCAGAGCGCTTTCTTAATTAAACTAATGGTTCCCGCTTCATCATTCATATTCTTTTATACAATCTTTCCTGTCCGGCAGGCAGGCGCCTGCGTGCATTCCCTTCTCTGCCATTGTTTAGTGATGCAAGGGACCGGCCGTCAGGGGATCTTAGCCAGCAGCTTTGCAAAACAACGGTGAACATTGTTCCATACGGAATCAAAGTGATTCTCCCACCATTTCCTGAAGAGTTTTCCCTCTGTTCGGGTACAGATCATAGCAGCCAGCATGAAAATAAAATAACAGCCTGTAATTTTGATCAAAGAGTGCAGATAAGGATTGCTGACATAATCTGCATTGGGATACAGCTCCTGCCAGAGCCACCGGCGCATGAGGAAGCCGTTATGGAGCAGGTATATTCCCGGGACAGCGGATGCCATTTCATTGATTGCGGGCCGGTGGAAATCCAGGCTGCTGAACCACAGGAATGCGGATATTGCCATGCAGACGGACAATATGTTGTGGCACTCGCCGAAGTACTGCGCACTGTCAATAAAAGCCCTGAGTCCCGTGATGCTTCCTGCGAGATCCATCATGGGAACGGATAAAACCGACAGCGCAAAAAAGATAATCATTGCCGGTCCGGAGTACTTCCTGTAGTACTCCGGCCTCTTCATATGCAGCCTGATGTACCCTCCGAAAAGGAAAAACACCAGGAAGAAGTCGAAGTCCCCGTAATTCCAGTAATCCTTCCGCCCAACCGTTGTCAGCACGGACCAGAATAAAAAGATTGCCAGCAACAGCTTCTTATAATCGTCTTTGGAGAGTTTTGTTATATACGGCCGCAGAATAGGCACCACAAGCAGCAGTATGATGTAGTACCGCATATACCACGTGCCAAATATGCCTGGAAGCAGGGATAACAGGATATCCTTTGCGGAAATCGCCGAAGCCCCGCACACATAAAGGACTAATAAGGCCAATATATAATAAAAGTGCATATCAAACCAAAGGGGGACAGCACGCTTAAACTGTTCCTTAAATCCGCCCTTTGCCGATATCAGGAAATATCCGGTAGTCAGGGCAAACACCGAGCATGCGGTCCTGCCGAACAGCCGCAGCATCTGCAGATATAAAACAGCTCCGGAAAAGGCATACTCCGATAACGGCCGGTAACCTCCATGATAGGAATAATGATAAGCTACTATTCCGAACATGCAGAGCAGCCTCAGCAGTTCTATTCCTGATTTCCTCTGACTTCTATCCATTAATGCATCCTCTCTGTGCACATCTTTACAGCTGTTCACATAGAGCACATCAGACAAACCGCTTCACTTTGCTTTGAATAAAGTGCACCAGGCTTAAAAACTCCTCTGTCCTGCGATAAAGAATAAAAATAACGACATTCGGTATGCTGAAAGAAAGCAGCCCTTTCAGAATAAACCGAAGGAGCACATTATTGATATATATTCTGTCCGCAAGCACCAGGGCGGCGGCACAGCATGCAAACGTGATTCCAAGCTTTATCACATAGTCGGCCAGGTATTGCCGGACACGCTGTTTAAACACCCTGCTGTATACAAGATACGGATCGTACCAGACCTGTGTAAGCAGCCTGGAAACCGTTGTTGCCGCAAGGACACCGATAATTCCCCACCGGACAACAAAAACCAGATCGAGAAGGATATTCAGGACGGCCATAATTGCCGGGCGGTATTTTCCCTGGATAAACAGTCCGTTCGCTGTCCGGAATGTTTCCACCGGATAAACCATGATCGCTATATAGAAATTGACCGTAAGCACGGCAATAACCGGCTGCGGGAGATAATAGCCTGCATCCAGCCATATTTCGCCGACAAAGGGATTCAATAAGACAAACAGGCATGTACATAGAACACACGCTGTCCAGAATGCGATGAAATTCATCTTATCGAATACTTTTTTCTGCTGTTCCGTGCCGGATGTTGCCGCCAGATTGCCGATTCCCGCCTTGACGCTCTCTACGATCTGTTCCACTCCGGTCCGAAGCCCGTTGATGATCATATTGAAATTGCCGATCACGGCAACCTGCTGCGTACTGATGAATGCGGAAATCACTATGCTGTCCGTACTGTAGATCACCACTCCCGAAATCTTATAAATCGCGAGTGCGGAAATATCCTTGAACATTGATCTGACTTCCTGGGGAGCCAGTTCTGCTTTCTTATTGTTGAAATACCGGTCATGTCTGTGCCCCGCGATATAGGACAGAACGGCATTCGTTCCGAAGGTAAAGACAAAATGGAGGAACAGGTACACATAAAACTGCTTCGTTATGATAAGGAATACAATTTCAAATACTCCTTCGATAACAGTAATCACTGTCCTGACCAGGGAAATGACTCTTGCTTCCTGCCTTGCCCTGAAAATAATCGTCCTGTACACGAAGAAGTAGGACATGGCAGAGGTCAGCACATAAGCAGCATAGATAATCCTTATATCCTCGCGGATATTCGGAACATCCTTAACCAGGTAATCCAGAAACGGCACAAGCAGAATGCCGATTCCGAAAACAAGCGTGCCTATCAGCATGTAAGCCCGCCTGTAGAAATTCATCAGCGCGTTTATTCTGTCCGTGTTGTCTTCCGCTACCGGCTTGTACAACGCATAGGCCAGCGCTGTGCCCATTCCGAGATCCAGCAGGGACAGGACCTGCAGTATATCGGTAAAAAGCGTCGATATGCCGGCGTATTCCCTGCCCAGGATCTGAATGATCACTGTTCTTAAGGCAAACTGGACAATGATCTGTACAAGCTTATGAAGTATATTCGCACCGGAGTTTTTAACTACATTACTCGTTCTGGAATTCTGCATCCTGCAAGCTCCAACAGTTCTGAGCCTTCAATGCTCTGTCAACAGGGGCAATCCGCAGCTTTATTTCAGGTATTTATGATGTACTGCCGTTTCCTTCAATTGTTTCTGCCTTTCGCAGATCAGGCACATATCAATACCCAGACATGCCCAGAAAGAAAACACATGCCAGAATGTACCGGACAGCATCAGCTGCATTGCCCTGCACAAAAAAACAAGATAGAGACCCCGCCAATATTCATCCGTATTGCCGAAAACGATCGTCACCGCGCGGACTACCAGATAAAGGATGATCACACCGCCCGCAAAAACCCCGAAGTCTACCAGTATCTCCAGGAAAAGCTGGTGGCAGTGCCCTACGTCGTGGATATAATAAATGACATGCCTGGTTCCCAGTCCCCCATAACCCCACGGTTTGTCTTTGATCATCTGAACCGCCGCATTCCAGATCTCCACTCTTCCGTTGTCATCCGCAATCTCTCCTTCCAGCAGCATCTTCACTGTTCTGGAGCTGCTGTTGGAAAGGCGGGCAATTGCCATGAGCAGATTAACCAGGGCCTGTCTTAACACCAGCACTGCCGCTCCGGCGCCGATAACAAGGATGCTGTAAATGACCCTGTTCTCCGATTTTTGAATACGGATCAGAATCGTCAGGACAACAAAAACCAGAATACATATCAGCGGGCCTCTCGAACCGCCCAGCAGAATCATCACCATGCCCCCGACCGCCATGGCAAAGTCGGTCACCCGTTTATAGTTCAGGGCGAAATACAGGAACACCAGCGTGAAAAACACGACATCATATCCAAACGACAGGTCATAGGACATCTGTATGGCTTCACCGTGCCTGCCGGTATTGATCCAGTATCCCCGCTGCAGGGCGATCAGCAGAAGATACAGGTAATAAGGGTACATGATCCAGCCGGAAACCTTCAGAAGTTTTAAAATCCTCCTGGGCTCATTAATCAGGCGCACAAAAAAATACGCATACAGCCCGTTATCCGGCCTGAGGATATAATCATATACGCCGTAATAGCTTCTTCTGTACCAGAACTCATACTCCGGATGGATTAAGTAGGACCCTGCAAAAAAAAGCACGATCAGGGTGAGCAGCACCGGAAAATCGGCCGGGAAGCCGCTTCTGTCGATCATAAACGCAAATACGACGCACGAATATATGATGACAGCCGTAATCGTATAACCCAGATAAGCATACCTGGTGCCCCAGAGCAATGACCTGAATCCCCTTGTGATCAGCGGATTGCAGAAAAACAGAACGAATCCCAGATCACGCAGCTTCTGTGAAGTGACAGCAAAAGAATCCCTGGTTTTGATCATTGATTCCGACATTCTTTAAGCTCCCGCTGACCATTCATATTCTCCGCAGACGTCAGACCGGCTGACAGTGATCCCCTCGATCCTGCTCCTCAGGAAGGCAATATCCTTCATCAGGCTGTCTTTTTCTTCCGCCGACGTACTGTTGCGGAAGATCGTGTCCACCGGATATACCGTCAGTATACTTTTCTTATCCTCAACAATTTTCAGCAAGGTGTAGGTCACCTTTGCAATCCCCGCCCGGTCAGCATACAGGTGTACTGCCATTCCATATTCCGGCTTGAAATCGTGCAGAAGATAAACTGATCCTGGCGACATGCTGAAATTGCCTATGGAGTAAAAACACGGAATACCGTTATTAACTTCTGACTTCAGTATTACATGCGCATGCGACGCAATAACTGCATCGCAGCCGTACTTTACGGCCTGATCAATAACATATCTGGAGAACAATCCCGGCACTTCATTAAACTGGCCTCCGATATGCGGGCAGAAAATAACATAATCCGCCCTGCTTCTGGCCAGGGTGATATCCTTTTCCAGATTATCCAGATAGGGCTGTATTGTCGCATAATTCAGGTAATCATCTTCGTGCGGCTGGTTTACTGTAAGGCCAAGAAACTTTTTTATATAGAACCGTTTCTCCTCCGGTATCAGGCCTAATGCCTTATTTACTATTTTCTTCCGGACAGGAACGGACTGACGTACGGCAACAAAATACGGCTCCTGCTGCGGTTTGAGAAGGTTGACAAGATCCCTGCCGGAGTTCTGCAGCAGAATACGGTTAGCCATGTAATTCGTTCCGTAGGTATAGGAAACGATGGCAAACCGGGTATCCCCGACCGTAAAATAGGCTGCCTCCTTCCTGTCTTCCCTGCTTTTGCAGGTTCCTGCATACGGAATATCCCTGCTTTCCAGTACCTCCAGAGTGCGCTTCAGGCCTTCCTCTCCCCTGTCCAGACAGTGATTATTCGCGGTAAGCACCATATTGATCCCGGCCTCTTTTATGGCATCCGCAAATGAGTCCGGCGTATTGAAGCTCAGCAGTCCGCTGGTATATACCGCCTTTTCTCCGGCGAGAGGCGTCTCCAGATTCCCGATAACATAATCGGATTCCGCAAAGAGATCCCGGACATTCCTGAAAACACCGGAGAAATCATACTCGCCCGCGCGTTTCGCAGCCTTCAGCATCAGCGGCTCGCACATAATATCGCCAACAAAAGTAATTTTCACTGCCGTTTCTCCTGATGATCCACGGGGCGGGTTTTCAATTCTTTCCTCTTTTCCTTCAATGCTGTCCGTGTTTTTCCTTCAAATACTTATTCAGGATCTCTTCCGTGTAATCCCCTAACAATGCCCCGGCACCGCTCGCCTGGGGAATAACCGTATCCGGATATCTCAGATTGGCCTCGACGATTACGGGCTCTCCCTCCTGATCTATCGCCACGTCCCAGAAAACGAAGCCGAAATGAGGCAGGCACTCATGCGCTTTCTCGGCAGTCCTGCAGGCTTTGCGGAACGAAGGCACTTCTTTCCCCGCGAAACGGAAACCGCTCGGGATCTCCTGATATTTCCTCAGGTCATGGTCTATCGCATAATCGCAGAAACGGCCCTCCGCGGTTATTCCGATGAAATACCGGTCATGGCCCGCATTATCCGCAAACTCCCCAGCCTGGCCAACCTTGACAAAGGCAGACATCACATGTGCCTTATCGTCCAGCAGCACGCTGTTGATCCGTATGGTATTGATGGATGACGCATTTAAAAGCGCCATCTCCTCATGCTGAACAAGGGGGATCTGGAGCACATAGTTTTTCTTGTATTCGAGATCGATCGCCTTCAGGTCATAAGGAGCTTCCAGCAGTTTTACGCCTTTGCCGGTGTCCGTGTGCAAGGTCGGCTTAACTACCAGCCTGTCATACCGGTCCGCAGCGGCTGCTGCCTGTTCAAAACTGATCAGCTGGAATTTCTCATCGAGGAAATGTCCGGAGACATTGCGCACAACGGACCGGACGACCGGAACCCCTCTCACGAAGAGATCCGTATAGGACTTGTCCCCCCAGATAAGCCCGGCCCCCCGGTTATTAAAATACGGCTTGACGTCGATCTGGAAGACCGGCTCCGGAATATAGCGGACATCCTTTATCCCGGTCGTCCCATAATAAAACCGGTGCCAGTCCGGAGGGAAGGAAAGGCCGTATTTATTCCAGTATCCGGCGATTTCGTTCTTTTCTTCTTCTGTAAGCGGAGGAATCGGAATTCCGCAGGAATTAATGCTCTTTCTTATCCGCTTTAATTCCGAACGCCGCCGTCGGGCTTCCTTATACCTCTTTACCGCATTCTTTACGATCTGTTTAGCCTGTCCGGCCAGCCCGCTGATCATGGAGCATCTCCTGTTTTTATCGTTTATCGCTTTTTCATCCTTATCCGCCGTACAGTATTTCCCTTCCGGTCACCAGGACTGCCGGAAGCGCCTGCTGACATCCCCGGCCTTTTCTCCGCTTCCGGCCTCCGCCACTCTGACATAATGGCTTTCATCCTCTTCGGCGTGAATAACCTTAAATTCTATCTCATTAATGCCGCCATGATCCTTCCTGCAGTCAGCCGTAAACGAAAGCAGAACGGAATAATCACAGTCCGTGCCGTGATGAATGTAATCCGCACCAGGCGACATGTTCACGCTTCCGAGAGAGTACGCCCGCAGCCTGCTGCCGCTGATCTCCATCCGCTGGACAACATGCGGATGATTCCCGATAACCGCATCACAGTGCGGCTCAACAAGATCATAGAGCTGTTTGCTGTATGTCCCGGGCTCGTAGTTAAACTGGCCGCCGCAATGGATACACGCGATGACAAAATCGCATTCTTCCCCCGCCTGTTCCAGCAGTCTGACCGCGGAGCCGATCTGGGCCATGTTTTCCTGAGGCAGAGGCTGGTCATCGATTCTTGCGGAAACGAGGGGAATACCCCTCTTCCGCTTCCACGCGGCTCTCGCCTTGTTGATCAATGTCATGGGGAGCATCTTTTTTATGATCCGCCTTGCACTGCTTCCGCCGGAGTATCTCCGGTACGGCCGGAGGCAGTTCACCCGGGACCATTCTTCAGCCGAGTGTCCGGAGCCATATTCCTTATCGTTGATCTCATCCGTGAAGGAAACGATTGCGGTGCGGACCCCGTTTTTCTCCAAAACCAGATACCGCTTCCCCTTATCCTCCTCCGCAAAGGTTCCCGTGTGCTTTATTCCGTACTGATCCAGCACGCGCAGTGTGCGCAAGGCTCCCTCTCCCCCCATGTCAAGGCAGTGATTATTCGCGGTGGTAACCACATTTATTCCTGCCGCCGCAAGCCCCTCGCATAAGGAATCCGGAGAGTTATATGTGATAGGATAGGGGTTATATCCGTGCTCTTCTCCCCCGAAGACTGTCTCGAGATTTGCGATCACGTAATCCGCATCGCCCGTAAGGGGGCGCAGCCTGCACAGACTGTCGGCGAAATGATAGCTGCCGTCCCTGTAAGCTGCCTTCAGCATGGGCCGGTCGCATGTCACATCGCCTAAGAAAACAAGCCTCATCTGACCGGGGCTCATGCGTTCACCAGTTCCAGCCATCTTTCCTTCAGACCTCCGCTGGTATCCTGCGGTCCGCTGATCTCCCAGTCATCATTCCCTTCCAGAAGGACAGGCCCTTCATCCGTAAGAACCACATCCCATCCGATGGACTGAATCTCATAGAACTGCATATGAGCCTTTTTCACCAGCTCTGCCGCTTCCTCCCAATAGGGTAATTGAAATCCCTCAAATACGATATGGCTCACCTGATGTTCGGTGGACTTGACTCCGAACGAGTCATGCGGAAACCCGTATTTCATTAATGTCCCGTTTTCCAGATTCACCCCGACGCCAAGTCCGCCTGCCGCCCTGTTGTCCACAAAACTGTCCGCGGAAGACGCAATGCGCAGAAAGGCCGCAAATACGTTGACCGCGCCGGAGGAGCCTTTTATCGTAACAATGCGGATCGTATTGACGCTTTTTGTTCCAAATGCCCTCAGGGCTTCATGCTGCTTCACGACGTGCTGGACAATCCTGCGTTTTGCACTTATCCGGTCCAGGAAATCTTCCTTCGTGAATGATCCGCCGTCAGAAAAAACTTTTCCGTCCCGAACACTGACCAGCGTGACACCGTCCGCGCATTCTCCGTCAATCACCTTGAAAACATAGTTGTGATCTTCCTGTAATACCCCGGCAGCGTCAATCCACTCGCCGCGTTCCGGTATATAGGCCGTCTTTCCGGTAATCAGCGCGACAGTCGGGATGATGTACTGTTTCCCTATTGCAGCGGACAGGTACGCGGCGAACAGATATTTATCCCTTAACAGGGCAATATAATTGTAATTGCCCGTATCTGTCCTGATTTTCCGCTGGTTGCCCTGATTCCGGATTCTGCAGAAATCACGGTGGGAAATAAACGCGTCCGGATCCCTGAATCCTTTCACATCCAGCCCATAACTGGTGTAATAGGTGTTGAGTTCTCTGTATTTACATAACCACCTGAAATTATCCGCCCATCGCTCCCGGTCGGATTTGCGCTCCATTTCGGGATAAAATGTCGGTTTTGCCACAATCCGGGATATCCCGGCAACTCTGGCCGGAAAGCTCAGAACATCCTTCGTGCCATGCAGAACCGCGCTTACCTTTTCGAACAACGCATCGACTAAACCAGCCACTGCTCCTTACCTTCCCTGAAAATCTATGATCTTCCGATCGATAATCTCGCCGTTTCTGATTCCGACCGAATCCAGCAGTACCTGACCGGGTTCGTCTTCGATCAGCTGGTCCAGATATCTGCATACTTCTTCCGAAATACCTGCACTTGCAGTCTTATAGAACAGGGCCGGCGTATGATCGACAACATAATGCATAACGCCGTCAACCATATAGGTCGGATCATCAATGGTCGTCGGAATGCTTGTCTCAATCGCGCCTGCCTTATCGCAGCTGATATCAATGATCAGGGCATTTGACCTTAATCTTTTCAGATCCTCGCGGTATATTATATGATCTCTTCTGGATGTATCCCACAGCAGGCCGTTTACAACAACATCATACCGGTCAAGCTCCTCACGCAGCAGCTGCTCCGTCCGCCTGGTATATACTGTGACATCCGCTCCGAGGCAGGTAAGAATACGAAGTGCGCCGCTTGCCACGTTGCCTCTTCCGATCAGGGCGACCTTGGTATTATACGGCATTTCTCCGAAGCACCGGAATGCGTGCATGATCGCCGCTTCTCCTGCCATCTCGTTGTTGCGCCAGAACACGTGGCGTCCTCTGTCGAACATGTCTTCCCAACAGTATGCCGTCAGTTTTCCCGCGATTACCTTATCCGCAATATCCCTGTTCTGGACCAGGTGAACCCAGCCGAAAATCGTCTGATCCCGAAGGGACTCCAGATAATCGGCATCACCGATCTTGGCATCACAGACAATTTCCTTGCTTAACGCTTCCTCCCTGGAAACAATATTTGCTCCTGCTTCCCTGTAGTCCGAATCGGAGTACCCCAGTACGTTCCCGTAGCCTTCTTCAAAATACAGCTGTCCCGGATGCTTCATTAAGCGGACATGCTGCGGGATTAATGCGCGGCGGAGCTCGTTTTCTTTCCTGCTGACCGGCAGTCCGGCTGACTTCATTGATTCACCCCCGTAGGTTTGCTTTACGACTGGCCTGAAAACTAAAACAGCGCGTTCCTGTTCTTTTTATCAATATAAATGTCCTGAAGGACCTCTTCCGTCATGTCTCCGAAGGTCGGCCCGCTGCCAATCTGATTATCCTGCGAGCTTTCATTGATCTCGATAAACACCGGATCTCCGTCCGCATCTATTCCGAAATCCCACCCGATAATCCCAAGATAAGGCAGTCTCCTGTGCTCTTTCCGGATAGTTTCGAGGACTTTGTCAAAACCCGGGACGACAATATCGCAGAACCGCGTTCCGTTTGGATGTACAGTGGACCACCCGTCCTTGCTTACTGCCCTTTCGCTTAATCTGCCATCCATCCGGACATTGCAGGCAAATCCCCCCGACGAGTAATTGTCGACTCTCGCTCCCGGCCCTCCGACACGGAGCTGGGCCGAAAGGATATGCACCTCATCCTTGAAGAAGAAGGAAATAATCCGCAATGTATTCAGCGATGACGGATTAACCGCTTTCAGATCCGGATGCTGGTCGACCAGTTCCTGAACAATAAAGTTTTTCCCGAAGCGCTCAAACAGTGCCCTGACGGCGTCCTTCGTGATCTCGTCCTTATGAAATACCGCTATTCCTCTTCCGCCGTAGGAGTCCGTCGCGCATTTCGCTATAAAGCCGTCGTGAGCCAGACATGCGCTCAAAGCCTGCTCTTCGGTCAGCAGTTCCTGTCCCGGCCCATAATAATGTCCTGCAACGTTCTTAATGATTGTCGCAGGTTTCTTCAGATCCGGATAAATCAGGTCATATGCGCACTTGTCAACATATGCCCTGCCCATGATTACGTTATTGTAGTAGGGCAGGAAATCCGTATACCACATGGAGGTCGGGATATAGCGCGGATCAAGATGGTCGGCCCCGTCGGAAAACATCCTGAACCACATCATATTCGGGTGTTTATGGTACTTCTTCCAATAATCCCTGACCGCCCTGTACTCCTGCCTGCTGCCCTTATATCCGCCATTTAATGCTTTCGACCTGTGTACCGCGTCACGGTACCTCGCATATGCGGGATATAAATAACAAACCCGCGTCTGTATCCTGTCCAGAAGCAATATCCAGCCGCTTCTCTGGTTTCCTTTGATTTTTCTCATGCTTATACCTGCACCGATTCGTATATCGATTCAATCATCTGATAGATATTCATGGAAGGCTTCCAGCCCGTGTCATTCATGAACAGCCTGCTGTCCATCCCTGACCACAGCTCGGCATCGCTCTCCTCCAGATTGATCTTAATGCCGCTCCGGCCGTGATTCTCCGCCGCTTCCCTGACCAGCTCCGCAATCTCCGGCAGTGAGATCCTCATTCTGTCCGGCCCGACATTATAGACCGGCCTCCAGGTGCCCTTGTAAGCCAGGAGGGCCGCAATGGCTTTCGCGGCGTCGCGCTTGTCGATGTAGGAGAAATTCTGCTTTCCTCCCCTCAGGTTCAAGACACCTTTTTCCTTTGCATCCCTGCATAAAAAAGGAACCAGCCTCTGGCTCTGAATAACATAATCCAGCCGCAGAACGGAATGCTTCACTTCCGTGCCGTCGAAAACCTCTTCAAACAGTTTTTCCCCGGCATACTTTGCCATTGCATAGACCGAATCCGGGGCAGCAGCCATATCCTCCGAGCGGAATTCCGGGGTCGGGCCGTATACCGCCTGGCTGGAAATATATATCGCCTCCGGCACATTGGATTCCCACGTTTTCCTGAAAACATCCCTGGAATAATCGAGGCTTGCCGCGATGCTCTCAACCGGCATATTCGCTCTGGAAAAAGCCAGGTGCACCATGGCGCTTACGCCTTCCCAGGAACCTTTCAGGAAATCATCCCGGGATACTGCCGTGATCCTGTCTGAGGAACCGATCTCCTCGCGAAGAAGCATGTCACGGATTTTATCCTTATCCCTTGCGACGGCAATGATATCGCAGCCGGTACTGCCGGCAAGCTCCTTAACCAGTGCTCCGCCCAGCATGCCGTTCGCTCCGGTGATGAGTATCGTCTCTCTTCCGCTCATAGTTCGTAATCCAGCCGCATCCTTATGTCTTCAAGGTCATGTCCCGGAAGAACAATACTGTTTCCTTCATCATCAATTACATCGAACAGATCATATACTTTATGAATTCTCTCCAGTAATTCTTCCTTATCGTCTGCCATCACATGAATTCTTCCCAGCAGCTGAAGCAGAGTACCCTCGGAATGCTCCCTTACCTTATCCCCCACGGCATAGTTAGGATCGATACTGATCAGCCACGGATAGGATCTGAGCGCACTTATATTCAGGAACCTGCTGCAAAGCTTTCCGGGCACCCCGATCACATTCCAGGTTGCATACCACCTGCCAAATCCCGCATCAAACTGCTGATGCTTTCCCATGTCTCCCGTAAGGCAGTAGTAGACAAGATGCTCCAGGGTATTATAGTTGTTCTCATACTCCAATATCTCGTATGTTTTGCATCCGTTCAGCCTCATTCCTGCTTCGTAAAAATACACCTGCCCGTCATGAACCACAGCCTGCATGAACAAGGAACCGTTTCTGATCCCGATGCCTTTCAGCATATGGATCACTTTCTCATTAACCGTCTCATAATACATGCGCGTATATCTTGACGGATAAATATACAGATCGGGGACCTTAATATCGCCTGCCTGGCTTTTATTGAAATATCTGTCATGAACTGCTGCAAGCTGGATATCGCCGTCCTGCGCAATATATGTCACATTAATTTCGTCATAAGGAAGATACGCCTCCACAATTACTCTTCCCGAGTGCGATGACTCCCGCGCGGTGATCAGTCCTTCCTTCAGTTCCCCGGCGTTATTGCACACACACAGCCCTCTGCTCGAACTGTTGTCCACCGGCTTGACCAGCACAGGATAACGTATGGAAACATCGGTATCCACGTCGTCGGGTGATCCGATGTTATAGAGTGTGGGTACCGGAACCC
>JAEEGL011749520.1_pt1 | contig 18255 bp, 15 predicted proteins | sample 9134231 | NCBI WGS metagenome assembly JAEEGL01 (sample SAMN16246548, study PRJNA631951) | gut metagenome | biome: gut microbiome; feature: rumen; material: fiber-attached | host: Bos | place: Iran: Karaj | collected 2018-10 | reverse complement strand
GCGTCATCGCCTACGCACCCGACCATCGTCACATCAGCGCCGAGTCTTGCGCACTGGACTGCCTGATTCGCACCTTTTCCTCCAGGCGCGGATTGGAACCGAAGGCCTTTGACTGTTTCTCCTGCCTTCGGTGCCCGTTCGGTGGTCGCGATCAGATCCATCATAAAACTGCCGACGACCAGTATTTTCGGAACTTTCAGCATTTTTCCGTCCTCTTATTCATCAAATGTAATGAAGTATTCCCAGGCTTCCGTGTACCAGAAACCGTCCTCAATGGCCTGATCGTTGAAATTCTCCTTGGTCATTCGCATTTCCAGCATCCCAGTATCAGGATCTTCCAGCAGCGAAAAGTTGGAAAGTTCCACCGACGTCTGACCATCACGGGTCGTATCGATCACAGTCAGCGTGTTCTTTTTCAGCGCACCGCTTGTCTGATCCACTTCTACGATCTGCAGCGGCCAGCGGGGATTGTTTCCGTCGACTCTCCACGGTTCTTCAATGATGTTCCCGATCCAGTACAGTTTTCCGCTCTTCGCTGAACGGAAGAAGCGGGAAATGGACGCCGGCGAATACATCACCGACCGGTCGTCAAACTGCCAAGGCATCAAAGGTGGGAAAGTCCTGCCGCCGTCATAGGAGACCGTATACCATTTGAAACCCGGCGCGTACGGACTGATCCTCGTATGCCAGGCTTTGCTTTGAAAGTTGGATCCGCGCACTACCACCAGCATCCTTCCGTCCGGGAGTTCCTGCATACAAGGTTCCATAATTCCCCGTGAGCTCTGCAGATCACTCAACATGACAGGATTGGAATAACTGATATCATAGTCGTTTTTCGCTTCATTCCAGTGCAGCCGTCCGATCAGCAGTCCAAACTGCGTATCGGGGCAGGACGGAAACCAGGTGTTCACATCCACTCCAGCAAGTCTGCAGCAGATGCGCATGCTGGCTGAATGGAGAAATGCGATATCCCCATCGGAAAGAAGAACCGGCTGGGAAGCTTCGCCGCGGTTCCTGTCCAGAAATGCTGGGTCTCTCGGATTATCAGGATCAAAGTCCCTGCCTCCTTCTTCAAGTTCCAAAAGCCTCGTGACTCTGCTTCCGTCCGGCCTCTGCAGCACAAAATAAGGATGCGGCCGCCAGTTGTCTTCTCCCGTTTCCCACCAGCGAAAGTAGCCGACCGAGTGCCCGTAAAGATAGTAGTGCGTACCGTAAAACCCGACCGAACAACCGGATTTCGGATCATAAACCATGGACGGGCATCCTTCGACGAGTTCATCGCCGTCCGGCGCATTGGCGACCAAACCGTGCCGCTTTCCGTCATCCGCAAAACTGACCTTCCATTCGCTCCACGTTTTCCCGTTGTCCGAACTGGTACGGAGAAAACGGCCGCAGTTGTAGTCCGCCTCACTGGATATGATCCGTTCTTCCGTCAGGATCCCGTTCGGATCCCGGTAGCGGTTGAAGACTTCTTCCATATTCGGGTTTTTCGAACGCATCCGGCTTTCTACTCTGATTCCCATCGAATATTCCCTCCGCGCTTTTTACTGTTGTCTCTTGTGGTTCAGTCTTCGAAACTGATCAGATACTCCCATGCTTCCGAATACAAGCAGCCGTCTTCAAACAGTTTTCCGTTGAAACTTTCCTTGGTCATCCGCACTTCCAGATCCAAAGTGTCACGATTCTCCATCAAAGAAGCGTTGGACAGTTCCACAGCAGTCTGTCCGTCACGGACTGTGTCGATTACTGTCAGCGTATCTTTTTTCAGCGCGCAGCTTTCCTCGTCTACTTCCGCGATCTGGAACGGCCAGCGCGGATCATTTCCGTTGATGCGCCAAGGTTCCTCGATAATATTGCCGAGCCAATACAGCTTTCCGTTCTTATGCGAGCGGAACAGATGCGGCATGGATGCCGGCGAATATACAACCGACTTGTCGTCGAACTGGAGAGGCATCATGGGCGGGAATGTTTTGCCGCCGTCATAGGATACCGTATACCACTTAAAGCCCGGCGCGTACGGGCTGATCCGCGTATTCCACGCTTTGTTCTGCATACTGGAACCGCGTACCACAACCAGCACCCGCCCTCCCGAAAGCTCTTCCACGCAAGGTTCCATGATGCCGCGCGAACTCTGCAGATCGCTCAGCATGATCGGTGTAGAATAGCTGAAATCATAATCCTTCTTTTCCTCATTCCAGTGCATCCGTCCAATCAGCAGCCCATGCTGAAAATCCGGGCAGGACGGGAAAAAGGTATTTACATCCACACCTGCCAGTTTACAGCAGATCCGCATACTGGGAAGCAGGGTAAATCCGATATCTCCGTTTGCTAAGATTCTCGGTTCTGTGACGGAATAACACCGGTTTTTATTAAAATACGCAGGATCTCTTGGATTTTCAGGATCAAAGTCCTTGCCTCCTTCTTCAAATTCGAAAAGCCGTGTGACAAGGGTTCCGTCCGGACGGCGCATTTGAAAATAAGTATGCTTGCTCCAGTTGTCCTCTCCTTTTTCCCACCACGCCATATATCCGACATTATGCCCCCGGATATGATAAAACGTGGAGCCTATTCCAACAACGCATCCGCTTTTCGGATCGTACAGCGTAAGTTTACGCTCATCCAGAAGTTCATCTCCTTCCGGGCTGTTGGGGATTGCCCCGTGCATGGCTTTCGCGTCATCATAGCGTTCTTCCCAGTCGCTCCATGTCGTTCCCCCGTCTTTGCTGGAGCGGACATAGTAGGCACTGTTATAATCGATCTCCGTAAAGGGAAGTCTCTCCTCATACAGGATGCCTTTCTCATCATAGTACCGTTTGAAAAGCTCCCAGGCGTTTTCATTGGAAGAGCGCATCCTCGCCGTAACATGAATCTTTGTCATTTCGCATTCCTCCTTTATTTGGGATCTTCTTCAGCAGTTGCTTCTTTGATAGTCCTCCCATGCCTGACGCTGTGTTTCATATACGCTGTCAGGAATGACCGGCGTTCCTCCAAAGCACGACGGAAGCAGCTGTTCTCCCGCCGCCTTCGGATCCGTGCAGCGGCGGTCGTTCCGGAATGTTTCCCGTACTGCAGGATCCCGCAGATCGGGTATTTCTTTCGGTATCCCGCCATCCAGGCAGGAAAGATGTCCGAAAAAGCCGCACATCCACATGTCCAGAGCTTCGTAAACACCGATCACTTCAGCTTTCTCGTCGCCAAGGATATACCGGGCTACGTTGCTCAGGCAGACGTAATCATCCACAGCATTGTGTGGATCGGTAAAGTCCGGGCCTCCCGGAAATGTTTCGGGGATCTTCATGACCGGATCCGGGATAAAGTTTTGTGCCGGCTGCTCCATATCCTCTCCGCAGTTCACATAGACCCGGTTGATACCGTTCTGCTGCGTGTCCTCCCGAGCGGATTCCATCCGTCCTTCGGAGCCGTAGATCGTAAACCAGGTGGAGCTTCTGGAACAGCCGAGACCATGAATACTTTTGATCAGCGCGCCGTTTTCAAGCGTGATCATCTCAACGGCGGCGCTGCCTGCCTTCGCTCCCATCCGTCCCATCCGGGAGTTAAAGGGCATTTCAAACCCTGACACACGCTTCGGACGCTGTCCGGAGATATGCAGCAGCGGTCCCACGGAATGCGTGCAGTAAAAGAACGCTGAAATGATATTGCGCCAGTGCTGCGGATCACCATGCGCAAGCTTTGGCCATACGGATTCGCAGTTGTGCAAATACTCGCCTTCTCCGTATTCAAACGCCCCGATTTGTCCTGCGTCGAACCGTTTCTTCATTTCATAGGGCGCGGCCATGAAGCAATAGTTTTCCGCGAAGCAGTATTTCTGTCCCGTCCGTTCAATGCATTCGATGAGCGCAACAGCTTCTGCCATATTCTGAACCGGGACGACCTCACTGACGACCGCCTTTCCAGCCTCCATAGCCCGGATTGCAAACGGTGCATGTTCGTTCGCATAGTTCGCCAGCATGACCACATCCATATCATGCTTTAAAAACTCCTCGAACGAGCTGTAAAAAGTAATGCCCTCCGCGCCGAACAAGTTCTTAACCTGTTCGATGCCGCTGCTTTGGTTGTCGCACACCGCGACCAGTTCCGCAATCTCTGCATTGGCGCAGAAGCGCATTATAGCTTTTCCCCGTCCTGTGCCGAGAACGCCGATCCTGCACTTTCTCATATCATGGTCTCCTTTGCCTTGCTCCGTATCCTTCAAAAAGCCGGCCGTCATTCTGTCTTTCTTTCGAAAAACACCGGCCGGACTTATTCAATCAGCGGTACACTTCCATATACGGTCCGTGGGCTTCGATCAAGTCGTCGACCATTGCCCGAATCGTATCGATATCCAGTTCGCTTCCGGTATGCGGATCCATCATGGCAGCCTGATAAATATGTTCCCGTTTTCCCGTGACTGCGGCTTCTATGGTCAGAAGCTGCACGTTGATATTGCTCATATTCATCGCTGCGCACTGGATGGGCAGCGCGCCGACGCGGCAGGGATGGATTCCATGTCCATTCACCAGACAGGGAACTTCGACGCACGCGTCTTCCGGCAGATTGGAGATCAGCCCTCCGCGGTTGAGTACATTGCCTCCGATCTGATACGGGGTATCGGTGATGACCGCCTCCATGATCCGGGAAGCATACTCCTTGCTCCGGATATGATCCTGTACCCCGTTTTCCAGGCATTCCGCATATTCCTTCGCCCAGCCGTCGATCTGGCGGATGCACCGGCGCGGATACTCATCCAGCGGAATATTGTACCTGTCGATCAGTTCCGGATACCGGTTCTTGATATAAAACTGATTGTACTCCGCGTTGTGCTCACTGGACTCCGTGCAGTAGTATCCGAAATGCTTAATGTAATCCATGCGGACCTTGTCCTTAGCGTCCGGATCCTTCATATACTCCGCAGCGCGCTTCTTGATCTCAGGATACAAATCCGTCCCGTACTGATCCCGGATCTCCAAAAGCCACGCCATATGGTTGATCCCTGCGATCAGTTCCTTGCGCCGCTCCAGTTTATCCTCCATGCCCAGCGACTTAAGAAGCCTTTCGGAACAGACCTGAACGCTGTGGCACAGCCCTATCGTCTTGATCGGGGTGTACCGCAGCATGAAGCCTGTCAGCATCGCCATGGGATTGGTGTAGTTCAAAAACAGCGCGTCGGGGCAGACCTCTGCCATATCTTCCGCGAAATCCCGGATCACGGGAATCGTCCGAAGCGCCCGCATGATGCCTCCGATGCCCAGTGTGTCACCGATCGTCTGCCGCAGCCCATACTTTTTCGGCACTTCGAAGTCGATGATCGTGCAGGGGTCGTATCCTCCGACCTGAATTGCATTGACGACGAAGTCCGCGCCTTTCAGGGCGGCTTTCCGGTTCTCGACACCGACATAACATTCGATCTTGCCGTGTCCGCCCTTGGCTGCCCGCATGGCCTCCAGAATCACACGGCTCTCCTCAAGCCGTTTCGGGTCGATGTCGTAGAGCGCAAATGTACTGTCCCGCAGCGCTTCGGCGCACAGGCAGTCCCCGATCACGTTCCTGGCAAACACGGTGCTCCCCGCGCCCATAAAAGTCAGTTTCATGTTTTCCTCCCGGTTGCTTTTCTCCTTTTATGCAGTCCAAAGGATCCCTTGTCCCATTACAAAATCAGAAATGTGCAGGTCATCGGAGCGAGTACGATCACTCCTTCACGGACCTGTTCTCCGGACAGATCCGGCAGCCTGCCGTCCTCAGCAAGGACCAGATCCCGTCCGTTGAGAGTCATGACTCCCGCACGTTTGTTTCCGCCCTTTCCGGCAAGCGTATAGATCTCGCCGTTACAGGGCAGTTCTACCAGTGTTTCTTCCTTTTCCGAGTTATTGATGATCAGCCAGCACTGCCTATCCGGGTCTTTCTTTGCCGACTGAACAAATACATGCGCACCCTCCCGGACGGGAATCCCAGGATCATAGACTTGAGTGCCCATCAGTTCATACCAAAGCTTGACCGCAAAAAAGTTCGGTCTCGGGTCGAACACGCCGCGCGCCAGAAACCCGTAGTCAGAGGCTGCCAGCGTGTTATGGAAAACAATGCCCCTCGTCAGCTGAGAAAAAGTTCCGAGCTCGTTAAGTGTACGCAACACGTCCAGATACGTCGATGCCCAGCTGTTCCCGCCGCCTGCCGCATCTCCGGATTCAGTGACCCAGATCTCTCCTCCCGGACAATACCGATCACGCATCGGAAGATAGACCTTTAAAATATTCGGTGCCGTTTCCAGATACGCCTCGGAAGCAGCCGCTTCAGGGCTCCAGTGCGACGGCGGCATCACTGACGCCAGCCGGTCAGAAAAACCGTTGTAATAATGATAGGAAAACACGTCCAGCGGCTGCTCCGTCCCCTGCATCAGGTCGTCGCAGCCGACGGTTTTCCCGACCACTTTTTCCAGTCCCTCCGCATCCAGTTCCGGTGTGCCGAAGATCACATTGTCCCCGCAGGTCGTGGACGGTCCGACATACAAACATTCCGGATAGTTTTTTCTGAGCCATGCCGCGAAGCGGTCCGCGTCGCGATGATAATCTTCAACGGTATACCCGTCCGGGAATCCGACGTCCTCGATCATGTTGGGTTCGTTGACAAATTCTGCCGCCGAGATCGGAACGCCGTATGAGCTGGACAGTCCGAACAGCTTTTCTGCCTCCCGATACGGCCATGGCTCCTCCGCCGTATGCAGTCCCGGACAGTTGGCAAGTGAAACCATGAGCTTTAATCCGCAGGCTTTCACAAAATCCAGCACTCCGATCCACTGCTCTTCTGTCAGCACGTTCAGATATCCGTCCGGTACGTTTCCGTTCTTATATCTGCCTTCGAAATCGTAATAGGTCTTGGTTGCCCAGCTGCCCGAAACACGGCACCATGCTGCGCCGAGTTCCCTGGTCAGACGGCGGAGCTTCTCATTGTACAGATCGATTGGCGGATAGACCTGCATCAGGTCGTCTTCACCGCCGCTCATGATGCTTCCTTCATCGGAATCGATTAAAAACGGTTCCGTTCCGGCAATCTGCCCCGGGGTATACGCCTTCCAGAACGTACCCCCCGTCACTTCCGCGAATTCCACATTGTAGCTGACCAGGCAGGGATTCTGCTCGTGCAGCGCTTTCAGTTTCTCCGGACTGATCCGGATGATGGACGCCATAACGTTCCCTCCTAACATGCAGACGTTTTGCCGGATCTCACGCTGTCCTTACTGTACCTCCGGAAGACATTTTTCCAGTGCTTCCAGAATATCGTCGATGTCTTTGTCCGTAAAGATCGGTCCGATCGAGATACAGAAGAAGCGTGCCCAGAAGCGGTCGCAGTTCGTGCAGTCGTTTTTCGGGTCATAGATCCTGTTCTCTCCGTTGAATCCCGGTCCGAACGGCGGATTGGAAGGATTCACCATCGCCCGCGTCGAAATCGGATAGTTGTTCATGAGGTTGCAGCAGGCTGAAGTGGCGCCGCAGGTAATACCTTCCGCGTTCATCAGTTCCCTAAGCTGCTCGGCCTTTTGCGGGGTCTCCATCAGAAAACCGAACAGTATCCCGCATTCGCCATCGGCCTCCCGGCGCGGATACTGCGGATAATGTTCCTTCATGAATGCTGTCAGACGGTTCTTATGCCGCCTGCAGGTCTCGAGGATATCCCCGACTCTGCGGAACTGCGCTACAAGAAACGCTCCCTGCAATTCACTCATCCGGCACTGCAGTCCTGCGAAAGCATATTTGTCGTCCAGCTGTTCCTGGTCCCCGATCAAAGGCCTGAAGTTGTCACGGACCATACCCAGGTCATGGAAGCGGATCGCACGGACGTAATACGACTCGTTATTGGTCATGACCATGCCGCCTTCGCCGGCGGTAATGATCTTATGCGTCTGGAAGCTGGCAATGGCGATATCTCCCATCGTACCGAGCCGTTTTCCCTGATACGAACCGCCGAACGCCTGCGCCACGTCTTCGATCACACGGATGCCATGCGCTTTGGCCACTGCGAGAATCTCATCCATCCGGCACGGATGTCCCTGATAGTGGATCGCAATGACCGCTTTGGTATTCGGCGTGATCTTCCGTTCAAAATCTTCCGGATCCAGATTCAGATCTTCTCCGACGTCGGCGAAGACCGGCAGCACTCCGAGACTGACCAGCGCCGTATAATCGGAATACCAGGCAAAAGCAGGTATTATGACCTCGTCTCCGGTGCCGAGTCCGAGCGCCGCCGCGGCGCAGACGATAGCTGCGGTCCCGCTCGAAACGCCAAGCGCATACCGGACACCGAACGTATCCCGGACCATTTTTTCAAAGGTATCCACCTTGGTGGGATTCCCAAGCCCGTAAAAGCGGAACGGACTTTTTTCCTTCACTACGTCCGCAAGTTCCTTCAGTTCATCATCGCCGATCAGCGTCGCGCCTGCCATAGCGGAAGGCAGCGGTGTTGTTCTTACCGGTGTTCCTCCGTAAAGTGCCAGTTTCGTCACAGTTCAGCCCTTCCTTTCTCTTCCATTGTTGATTCTGTTTCTCCCAGCAGCCTTAATGCATTTTCTCTGCAGATCCTGTTATAAGCCGTCTGGCTGATCTTTCCGTTCTCCACCGCTTCATCGAGAAACCCGCTGAGATTGATCTCATCGATCGGAGTGCAGAGGTCCGTTCCAAACAGAAGCCGGTCCTGAAATTCTTCTAAAAACCGGTACGCGAACTCCGGATCCCGGCGCATCGCGTTTTCTCCTGAACCTGCCGACAAGTCGCAGTACATATTCGGATACCTGCGCATGATCTCGACAAGCCTGCCTCCGGGCATCACTTTTCCTTCCGGGTATCCGCCGCGTACGGCCTCGCTGCAGTCCCCGCTGATCTCCGCCCACCATTTCTGGCTGTGCCCGATCAAAATCAGGCTCGGAAAATCCTGCAGGATCCGTTCGATCCCGTACAGTCCGGGGCCGTCCACGATTCCGTAATCGAGTTCGGGATTGCCGATATGGAACAGGATCGGAAGTCCTGCCTTTTCTGCATGCCGGAACAGGTTTCGCATTCTCGGATCGTCCACCGGAAGATTGGCGGTCAGTTCTCCGATCCCTTTCGCGCCGAGTGCTTTGAACGTCTCAAGCATCGGGGTAAAATCGGTCTCCGGGCTGTTCAGGAGCATTCTCGGATCCACATTGCAGAACCACCAGCCGACCGTTTCCGGGTAATCCCGGCAGCAGAGACGCGCTGCGAGATTGGTATGCTGGTCGCCCACCCCCTCAGGAGAGACCAGCGGAAGCGCCACGCATTTCTCGATGCCCATCCTGTCGTATTTTTCCCTCAGTTGCGGAACCGAGATAGGATACTGCCAGCCTTCATCCGACTGTTCCGAGCGGTACAGTACTTCCCAGGCCGTATGCGCGTGGATATCGATCTTCTTTATCAGCATCTTCTTTCCCCCTCATAGCAATTCCCGGAACGCCATGACCGCAGCATCGAAAGCTTCATCCGGAGTCCGGAACGCATATTTCTTTCCCAGTTCCACCGCCATTCCTTCCCGTTCCAGCGACTTATACGCGCCGAAATCATGCAGATGCGGCTCCATCGTCACATCCGTGCCTCCCAGTGCCAGAAAAGCTTTGGTGATCGCTGCGATCTTGCCGTCTCCGCAGCCGGCCGGGACCACATCTCCGCTATAAAGCGCGTCCTTGATATGGAGATATCTGATCCGGTCCTTCAGAATCTCCCACGCCGGGAGAGGGTCGATGCCGACCTGTACAAAATTGGCCGGATCGAAAACACCGTACAGAGACGGCAGTGCGTCAAGAACGGAGCGGCAGCATTCCGGCGTTTCGCCGAAAAGCCCTTTCTCGTTTTCCAGGCACAGACAGACTCCCGCGTCTTTTGCGATCATCTCCCAGACACCGAGCCTGTCGATCACCTCACTCTGGTATGCCTTTGCCTCAGCGCCTTTGGGCAGGTAAAAAGAGAACATGCGAATATTGCGGCAATCCAGGATGTTCGCCAGTTCTGCCGTAACCTTCATCCGATCGGTCTCGCGATTAAAATCATCTTTGCCGAGCTCGGTTTTTCCCATGGGCGATCCCAGAGACCACACGCAGAGTCCGTTCTCCCGGAAACGCTGCCCGATTTCCCTCGCCTGTTCCGGTTTCAGATCGGAAACATTGACACCGTCCACCGTGCGCAGTTCCACGCCGTCAAGCCCGTTGCGCAGCATAGCCGCGATCTGCCCGCTGAGCGTCGGACTTGCTTCGTCCGCGAATGCATAAATCTTCATACCGTTTTTCTCACTCAAATCCTTTGGCATGCAGAAACTCATAGCTCCGTTTAAGGCAATCAAACGGATCCTCCCCGTAGCTGTCATCCTGCTCCACGAGCATGTACTGCGTTCCGCCCTCCTTAGCCGCCGCGAACACCTCATCAAAATTTATGTTGCCTTCTCCGATCGGAGCAAAATAATTGAATACATCCTGTTTCATCCAGGAACGCATGCGATAATCCTTGAGATGGATACACGGGATCCTGCCCGAAAGCTTCCGCAGCCACTGTGCCGGATTGCCGCCGCCAGCCTGGATCCAGAATGTATCCGCTGTGATGCCGAGCTCTTCCGGTGTAAAATCCTCACACAGCTGCTCAAGTACGTTTCGGCCGTTCGGAAGCTTTTTAAATTCAGCGGCATGGTTGTGATACATGAACTGAAGACCTCCGGCCGCAATCTTTTTAATGCTCGCACCGTACGTGTCCAAAAATACCTGATAATCCGATCCGTCCTCTTTCGTGAAGTCTGCCCATCCGAGGCCGACGTAATGGCATCCGATTTCTTTATGCCATCTTAAAACCTCAGGAATATCACCGGTCAGGAGCTCTTCCGGAGTATGGGTAATGACGCATTCCAGTCCGTTCTTCTTCAGCTGTTCCTTCAGCCATCCGCTTTCGCAGCGGCAGGAACCGGAAAGCTGAACATAGCGGTAGCCGATATCAGCCACCTTTTTCAGAGTCAGAGCCAGATCATCCAGTGTCTGGGTATGTTTCCAGACAGTGTAAAGCTGTGCGCCTATATGCATTGAAATGCCTCCCTAAATCTTGTATTAAAACTCATCGTTCTCGATGGTATCCGCAGCCTCTTCGTTTTCCCCGGACTCTTTCGTTTCTTCATTCCCGCGGAATGTCCGGATGATCTGATCGTACGGCTTCCGCATCAGAACGGAATAAACCCATGCGGCCAAGGAAAAATAGACGAAAACCCAAAGCGGGAACAGGCTCATGAAAGCAACCGGATCGATCATCCACAAAACGACAGGTCCGAGCATGAAAACAGCGCCGGTCAACACGCGCAGCGGATGCGACAGACACAGAATCAGCGTATTGTAAAGCAGTTCCTTAAAAGTACATCCGAAGCAGGACAGAAACAGAAGGGCCTGTTCTTCGAAAGGAAACAGCACAATTAGCACGATCACCGCGATAATCCGCATGAAACGGTTTCCGTATTCGGAGAAAGCGAACAGAAAATCGGCACATGCGATCACGGTGAGTACCAGCATAAACAGTCCGGGCAGAACGCCGGAACGAAAATTCAATTTAAATGCGCGGAAATAATCGCTCCAGCCCGCTTCTTCTTTTCTCGCCCATTTCATGGTGCAGGCATAGAGCGCATTTTTTGCGGGTCCGTAGGTGAAAACAGGAATACAGGTGATCAGAAACGCCGCATTGACCGCCATGATATCCGCCACACGATTCAAAAGCCGGATGATCCCGGAATCCAGACCGATCTTTTTCACGGGATCAACCTTTGATGGAGCCGATCATTACGCCTTTGGCAAAATGTTTCTGCACGAAAGGATACAGAACCATGACCGGGACGGTACTGATTACGATCAAAGCGTACTTCATGCCGCCCATGATCTCGTTGATCTTGGTCGCCTTTTCCGGATCGGCAATATTGCTCGCGTCGAATTTGCTGAGGATCAGATATTCCCGGACGATCAGGGACAGCGGGTACAGGCTCCGCTTGGTCAGGTACAGCATAGGTTCGAAATAGGCGTTCCAACGGCTGACGCCGAAGAACAGTACCAGAACGGCGATGATGGATTTGGACAGCGGGAGTACGATCCGGAAAAAGTATCCGAAATCGCTGCATCCGTCCACCATGGCGGCATCAAACAGCTCTTTCGGAATGCTGTTCGCCATGAACGTCCGCGTTACAATCAGGTTGTACACACTGATACAGGAAGGCAGAATGACTGCCCAGATGGTATTGGTCATGCGCAGCCGGCTGACCAGCAGGTATTTCGGGATCATGCCGCCGGAAAAGAACATCGTAAACGTGAACAGCAGCATGAAGAATCCGCCTCCTGGGAAGTCTCTCCTTGCCAGGCAGTAGGCCGCACAGAGCGTCAGTGCGACACTGACCAAAGTACCGGCGGCCATATAGAAAATCGAATGGAGAAAGCTCTTATATACATCCGGATCCGAGAGCACCAGTTTGAAACTCTCCACGGAAAAATTCACCGGAAGCAGAACGACTTTTCCGGCATTCACCGCTTCCCCGGAAGAAAACGCCGCGCTCACCACATATACACACGGATACAGGACCGCCAGGAAAAACAGCGTCAGAACGAGTGTTATCACGATATAGAAGACCTTATCTCCGAAGCTCGCAGTTTTAAATCTCTCCATAACTGCCTCCTAAAAGATCCCGCTGCCGCTGAGTTTCTTGGTAATCTTATCGGCGGTCAAAAGAAGAATAAAGTTCACCACGGAATTGAACAGGCCGATCGTCGTCGACAGAGAGAAATCCATCGGCACCGTGCCGGAAAGTCCGACCTTATACTCATATGTCGATATGATCTCGCTGTACGGCATATTGATGGAGTTCTGCAGCAGGAGTGACTTCTCCACACCGATTCCCATGATTCCGCCGATCGCCAGAATGAACATGATGCTGACCGTCGGGAGGATTGCCGGAAGGTCGATGTGGACGACTCTCTGGAACCGGCTTGCACCGTCGATCATCGCAGCTTCATGCAGATTCGGATCCACACCGGACAGTGCCGCAAGATAGATGACTGCACTGTAACCTGTGGACTGCCATACTCCGGACCAGACGTATACATGCCGGAAAGCCTTTGCGTTGCCGATGATACTTGGCGCTTGCGTTCCAACGATCCGGCGCCATAATGCACCATACAAACCTGTCCGCTCGTTGAGAACCTGCAGAACGATGCCGATCATGACGACTGTTGAAATAAAATACGGCAGATAAGTCACGGTCTGAATGGTCTTCTTGTAATGTTTACCCAGCATCGCGTTCAGCATCAATGCAAAGATGATTGGGATCGGAAAGACAGCAAGCTGATAAAACGACAGCGTAAGGGTGTTTTTCAGGATCGTCGTAAACTTATAAGACCCGAAAAACTTTTTAAAGTTATCCCATCCCACCCACGGCGCTTCGGCGATGGTCATACCGACGCGGTATTTCTTAAACGCCAGAACCAATCCGCTCATCGGAATATAGCTGAAGATGATCAGCGCCGCAAGCGGCAGGATCATAAGAAGATAAAGCTGCCATCTATCCAAGATCCGTTTCCCTAGCGGTTTTTTATGCGCGACCTTAGTTTTCATATCTATCACCCGCCAATGGTCGATAATTGATCGAAAGGGGGAACAGAGCTGGACTGCGCCCCGCGAAGCCTTGCTATCCGAATGGGGTACAGAGCCGTTTCCGTACCCCATTCGGATTGAATTGAATCGTTCTCAATCAGAACGGATCAGGTCATTACTGACGGTCAAATGCTGCCTGTGATGCCGCAATCAGTTTGTCAAGGCCCATGTTGCTCAGTTCCTTGATATAGCTGTCCCAATCCTTGTCGATATCCTTCTGACCGGTGATGAAAGCCGCCAGCGACTCGTCAACATAGCCCGGGATCAGCGCGATCGCTTCGCTCAGCTGATCATATTCTTCCGCCGTATACTTCAGATCCGGCAACAGGTGTTCATACTCATAGTCGTTCTCCGCGGCATTGATTGCCTTCAGCCAGTCATAGTTTTCGTCCAGCTGACCCATATGCGTGATGTGCTCATTGGGATAATAGGCCGGGGTTGCATTCCACCAGTGGATATTGTTCGCTTCATCCCAGACCTCATTCAGTTTTGTGCCGAACAGATCTTTCTGATCTACGATTCCCATCTGCACGTAGACATTGGAGGCTTTCGCAACCTGTTCCGGATCGTCTGTCCAGTTAACGCCATACTCGCCGTAGTCAGTAACTCTTGCGATTTCCTCGCTGTACATGTAATCCATGAACTTCAGAGCCAGTTCATAGTTCGGTCCGTTCACAACCGCGCCGAAGCTCCAGCAAACATCCGGGTTCATGATGCTGTAATGGAGGCCTTTCGGTCCTTTCATCGTTCCGCCGATCATCTGCATCTCGTTATAGGTGGCTTCCGGATTGTTTCTGTCTGCCCACAGGCCCTTGGAGCCGGATACGACGACACCGGTTACATTGGGCTTCGCGTTGACCTGGGCGCTCAGCGTCTCCCAGGTATTGGTGAAGAATGCCGAAGTCAGCAGTCCCTCATCATACAGGTCCTTTAGGTAGCGGAGACCTTCCTTCCACTCCTCTGTCGTATATGGCGCAAACACGGTCTTGCCGTCTTCCTTCAGAGAAAGACCGGTATTGCGGATAAAGCCATCGAAGTAGATGAAGGAGTTCATGATTGTGTAGGCGGTGTTGTTGCCGTAGGTATCGTTTCCCGCCATACCGCTCAGCGGGATCTCATCCTTCTGTCCGTTTCCGTTCGGATCGTTGTCACGGAACGCGATCAGGACGTTCTTCAGTTCTTCCGTCGTGGTCGGGACCGCAAGGTTCAGTTTCTCGAGCCAGTTCTTGTTGATCCACCAGCGGAAGTAGCACATATTCCAGAAGTTGTAGTTGTACTGCGGGAAGTCATACATCGCTCCGTCGACTTCCATCATCTCGAAATCGATCTCTGCTTTGACGTCATCCGGCAGCGCGCTGAAGGTAGGCATCAGCTTCGCATCGTTGCGGTACGGTGCCCAGTTCAGAAGCAGTCCCGCTTCGCCAAGCTCTTTCGCGTTGTTGTCGAACAGTTCGCCTCCGACGATGACATCCGGCAACTCCGCATTCGGGTCGGTCGCCCACAGGCTGATCTTGGTGATCGCGTCTTCCGTGCTCGCCGGCAGATACACGAACTCGATGTCAATGCCAAGACGCTCTTCAATGAGTTTCGTCATGTAGTTGTCATCGTAGTCTGTAACGCTGGGGTTCGGGCAAATCGCGACCTTCAGAACAGGCTTGGCTGCCGCAGCAGGCTCTGCCGCCGGTTGTTCTGCCGCCGGCTTGTCTGCTGCCGGTTGTTCTGCCGCCGGCTTGTCTGCCGCAGGTTGTTCTGCCGCCGGCTTGTCTGCAGCCGGGGCGCTTGCGGCCGGTGTCGGAGTTGCCGCACAGGCGACGACGGACAACGCCATCATGAGTGCCAACAGCAGCGCAAGCAACTTTGCTCCAGTAGTCTTCATCTTATGTTCCTCCTTTTTTATTTAACCGATTATAGGGATCGGTGTAATCCTTTTCTGTCTCTGGCTGCTTGGATTGTGCAGCCTGTTTACTGCTTTTTGCGTCCTTCCGTGATTTTGAGGATCAGCCTTACCGTTTTTGCGGCATCCTCCGCCGTATAGGAAAGCAGCGCTTTGCTTTGAAGTGCGTCAGAAATATTCATCAACTGCAGAACGTGCTCGGTCACCGGGATCCCATCCGGCCGATCAAAACCGCCCGTGCGGTTTGCCTCTGTCTGCGGCACATCGTTGACCAGCGTCAGTACGTCTTCCTCGAGGGTCAGGCTCCCTGCCGTTCCCCAGATCTCCATGCGCCATGGCTTTCCGCTTGACGCGGCCGTTGTTGCAAGAACTGTTCCGAAGTGTCCGTCCGGAAACTGCATCACGGCTGACGCCGTGTCCTCAGCTTCTATGCAGTGATGCAGCGTACCGCACATTCCCTGCACCTGATCCGGCCACCCGTTCAGCAGACACATGACGTCAAGAGCATGGATCCCCTGATTCATCAGTACGCCTCCGTCCATCGCTACGGTTCCTTTCCAGGGACTGGAAGAATAATACTCAGGATCCCTGTGATAGCGTATCGTTGTGCTGACTCCGATGATCCTGCCAAGCTGCTTCTCGTCTAAGATCCGCTTTGCTGCAAGGACGCCCTGAGAAAAACGGTGCTGTGAAATCGGTGCGCAGATCTTTCCGGAAACGTGCTCAACCTCCAGGATCTCATTCAGATCCGCTTCCGTCAGCGCAAGCGGTTTTTCCACGATGGCATGCTTTCCGTTGCGCATCGCTTCCACAGCGAGCGGACCGTGCGTTCCGCTCGGTGTGCAGATCGAAACGGCATCCGTTTCCGATGCCCAGATTTCCTCCAGAGAACGGAAAGCTTTTGTTCCGGTTTTTAAAGCCATTTTCTCGGCTCTTGCAGGATTTGCATCATAGTAGCCGATAACTTCCAGCCCGTCTACCTGTCGGATCGCTTCAGTGTGATAATCGGCGATCAGACCGCACCCGATAATGCAAACCTTGTTACCCTTTTCCATTTTTCTCTTCACCCCTGTACAGGTTCTCCGTCCTGCTTTAGCAGGCTTCTGAAATTCCGGATAATGTGAAATGTCTCGTAATTCGCGTCATGGAAATTCCTTGCGCCGTTGGTCGCAGTCCGAACCTGCAGCAAAATGTCATCCCCGTCGAAAAGGAAGGATGGATACTGATATCCGACTTCCCAGCGCTGTTCGATGGCGGAATCGATTATACGGCAGGCAACCTTCCAGTGATCCGAATCTTTGGAATACATCAGTCCCAGAACATTTCTCTGCTTGTCACAGATTGTTTGTGTCGGAAGATTGCCGATTGCGATGTAATACCCGCTCACATCATCATACTGCAGCATGAACTTGCTGTGGTATCCTGCCGGCATCGATGCGAAATGGGAAAACTCCATCGGCGCATCCGGGTCCTCCGTACGGATCTTCATGACTGCTGCCTTTCCATCCGCCATATCAAATCCCCAGCCGTCCACACGCAGCATGCAGCACAGTTCCCCATCCGGATTCACATACAGATTGCCTTCCAGCAGGTCCTCGATGCGCACGCCCGGCAGATGGAACTGATTGGAATCGATCAGAATCGGCTTTGTGCAGTGCCAATTTGCGGGATCCAGCAGATCCGCGTCCTCACGGACGGAAAGCACTGTCGGCCGGAACCCCACGTTTCTTCCGGAATACTCCATCGATACATACAGTCTGTTCTTGTAAATGATAACGGGCATCGGCGACTGGGAAAACCCGTCCCCCGCCGTATTCCCCCCGCAAAATAGATGAACAGGCGCTGTCCAGCTATGCCCTTCGTCGTCGGAAGCGCCGATGATCACATCGCCGAATTCCGTCGAGCATCCTATCATGTAAAGCCTGCCCCGGTGCAGGAACATTTTGCCCCACATGAGCGGGAACAGATCGCAGACGTAATGCCATGTTTCTCCCCGGTCATCCGATTCAAACAGAAAGCTCAGGTTCTGCTGTCCTCTGTGCTCGTATGTATCCATGGACGCCAGCAGTTTCCCTGATGGAAGCCGTATCAGGTTCGGGCTGCAGATGGTCTTTCCGGAAAAAGCATATCGATCGTCCTGCGGGTGCAGATAGTTGATGACCGTTCCGGGGACCGGCGCCATGCGCACATACCGCGATCCTGTACACTCGCCGTTTTTTCTCGCCACACGGACCTCATAATCCCTCCATGGCGTAAGGCCGCAGAGCGTGATTTCCGTGCTGTCCGTTTCCTGCTCGCTCCACGGTTCGCCGGTGAACATAGGACGCCACTGGAAGCGGTAGCCGCCTTCCTGCTTAGCGTCCGTCCATTCCACCGTCAGTTTGTTCTCCGAAGGAGCAAGCCTGCAGATGTATACCGCATCAGGATCTTCGAAAGGATGGAGATGGGGTCGTTCATTCCATTGTGTTTTTCCTCTCATGTTATAACTCCCTTCCGGTTTCCATCCTCTGTTAACCAAGCATGATATCTTTCATATCGCCGAGCAGTTCTCTGCCTTTCGATATCACGAGATCCATTTCATTAGCGAGCGACATAAAATCCATGCCTCGACGGTGCCACCATTCAATTTCATCCCTCCCGCACAAACCGTAGGAAAGGCCGACAAGCTTTCCGGCAGCATGTATTTTTTGCACGATGGTATCGATC